>ERZ809744.153-NODE-153-length-18463-cov-20.2489_pt1 | contig 18463 bp, 18 predicted proteins | sample MGYA00520454_ERZ809744 | MGnify/ENA primary metagenome ERZ809744 (study PRJEB31588, sample SAMN03401198) | human gut metagenome | study: EMG produced TPA metagenomics assembly of the PRJNA231909 data set (A prospective, longitudinal analysis of the... | reverse complement strand
TTGTCAACAACTTTTTTTATTTTTTTAATTCTTATCTCCCGCCGCAACAGGCGTTTCCTGCGCGGTGGAGTTTTATAATAGCACGTCATTTTCAGGATGTCAACACCCTTTTTTCGGTTTTTTTACACACTTTTTTCAGGCGGTTTGTGGTTCCTAACAAAAAGCAATAGATATTGTGGATTCTGTTTTTTCATCCTACAATATCTATTTGCTGATATTTTTATGTCATTTTAATTTTTTATACATTTTAGAAAACTCCGGCAAATATCTGTACCAGAAGATTATGCTGATAGAGGAATGCGAGGAACTCATTTTCTCCGATATATGTCACCAGCCGCGTGCCCAAATCTGTGGCTGCCATAATATGTATCAGATAAAATACCACCCAGACAATGAGAAATCCCTTTATGCTGCCTGCCAGCATTCCAAGGAACCGGTTGATTCCTTTCAGAACCGGAAGCTTCACCACCAGATCCAGCACATTCAAAATAATATGAAGAACCAGATATACCACCACATATGTCACTATGCAGGCAATCAGGCTGATGATAAAATGCGTGATTTTTTGTGCCATTGCCTGATAAACTCCGCTATCTGCCAGTGCCTGATGGACCGCATCACTTCCCGCTTCTGCCGCTTTGTCCATAAGGGCATCCAGTTCTCCGCCACTGATACCATTTTCTTCTAACTGCTGTCTGGTCTCTTCGGACTTCTCCTGTGCTTCCCGGTTCAGCCGGTCCTGCGCATTTTTTTCCACATGCTCTAAGCATTTCTCCGTGATTCTCTCATCCAGCTCTGTGTTTTCTTCTATATAGGTTGTAATCTTTGGAGCTGCAACTGACACCACTGCAAGGGTGATAATCATTGCAAGCAGGGAGAATACTATTTTTATAAATCCACGGAAGTATCCCTCCAGGGCACATACTACCAGGATTCCAATCACACATATCAATAACCAATTCACTTCAGTCTTACCTTCTCTGTTGTTCCTTCCATTATAAATATATAACCATTCTGGCTGCCGTCTGAAATCACATTATACAGTGGTGTATCAAATGCATAGGAAAATTTCTTTACACCATATGTATTGTAAATCTGACACTCTGTGGCGTTCCGGATACAGATTTCCCCATTTCCAAGGAAGTCCACATTTTCATAATCCATGGTAAAATCCTTGCTTAATACATGTTTGCCACCAGTATTATAAATTTCCATATGGCGGCTTTCTTCTGTGCTTTCGGTATCGGATTCTGCCTGCACATCATTATTGTAAATGATGCCAATATAATTTTCACTGGTAAATACGCTCTTTATTTCCTGGTTCAGCGCAATTTCATCATCCGGCTCCGGCTTCTGGGTACCGCTGAATAAAATAATTTTGGAATCGCCAAATGCCACCAGACGGTTGTTATCGGTAAATTCTATCTGTGGTATTATCACATCCGGATAGTCAAAGCTTCCTACCATATAATCAATCTCATTTTGTCCTACTGAGCCAAAATTGTAACATTTGATTGTGCTGCATACTTCTCCATTATTGACCGTAAGCATGGATACCGCCAGCTTCTTTCCGTCATTGCAAAGGGAAATGTCCAGCGGATAGCCGCTTTTTTCTGTATAGAATGCGCCGGACACCAGATTTTTGCCATTTTTGTCATACATACGGATGTAATTCTCTCCGTCACTCTCCATCCATACTGCCACAACGCCCTGGTTGGCCACGCTTATTCCGGAGATGTTCATCGGTGTCTCAATTTTGCCCTGCATTCCCGCCTGATTCATGATATAGATTTCAGTTCCGCCCTTATCTGCCAATGCCACATAATCCTCACAGACATCTGCCATTGGTTCTTTCATCTCATAGGTCTGGTTCCAGTACACTTCATCATTGGCGTCGGTATAAATTGCCCCATCGTTACTATATTTGATAAAACCATTTCCATATGCAAGAAACTGGCTTCCAGCAGTGTCCTGACGTTCCACGCTTTTTTCTACCGTGTAACTATTATATTTCCGCAATTTCTGAAAAAAGAAAATCCCCAATGCTGCAACAGCCGCCAGCGCCAGCAACAACAATATGATTTTTATTATTTTCAAACGATGTTTCCGTATTTTGGTATTCAGTTCTTCTTCGTCTGTTTCGATGGTACGAAACTGTGTTTTATCTGCCATTTCTGTTTCTTAACTCCTGCTGTTCTCTTCACTCTTCTATTGATTATAGCCTATATTCCATGTTTCGGCATTATTTTTTTCTTATGGAAGTATTAATTTTTCGCCAACCTTTATATTATCGCCATTTTCAATCCCATTTGCCGCGCACAAATCTGCCACATGGGAAGCATCCTGATATATCTTTTTACTGATGGAAATCATGCTGTCTCCCGGCTGCACGATATAATAGCCCTGCTGCAATATAATTTCCGCCTCGGACTGGGGCTGTGTACTTGCGGATGCTGCCTGGTCAGATGTATTATCCGGTGCTGCCGTGTTATCCGGTGCTGCCGTATTATCCGGTGCTGTCGTGTTATCCGCAACCTGTAAGTTTTCTGCATTCTCTTTTTCCGTTGGTTCTACCTGTCCCGCAAGGTCCTCGATGACCAGCTTTGTCTGGGTTTCCGTATCCAGTGCAAGGTCTGTTCCTGATGAATCATTTTTCTGTTCCATGACACTGACCGCAGTTTCTAATTTCTTCATTTTCTCATAATTATTGAACATGCTGATGCCTACAACTATGATTGCAATGACCACCAGAAGACCACTTCCATAAACCAGTGAATGAAATGCCGGCAGTTGAAAATTCTTTTTGGGTCTGTTTAAAACCAGCTCCCGGTAGTTTTTTAATGCCTCATCCCGGACTTCCTCCGGTTTCACTTCCTGCGGTGTGTCTTTCCGCGATACTATCATATACTCCTGCATCGCCTGGTTGCGTTCATAATAGATATAATAGCCTTCTTTTTTATGAACGGCTCCATCTTCATATATGTATAACGTTTCTTCTTTTTCCAGGGAATCCGACAGCAGCAGAAGTCTATTGTTTCCACCAAAGAAATTTTTCATTATCCGTTCCAGTTCCGGTGTCAGGCAGGGTGCTGTCCCCTTCTCATCATAAAACCAGCCCAGCAGTGTGCTTCCGTCAAAATAGCGTTTAATTAAGGAGCATATTTCTGTCCGGATTTTCTCCTGAAAGACCGGAGCTGTCCCACAATATGCAATTTCCGGCAATTCAAATGCCCCATTTACATAGATATTCGTGTTTTTGCCATGGGTTTCGGTTCTGCCCACCAGAATGCATACCCTCCGTTCATTCATTCCGAGAAATGCCGGATGCAGATAGGTGTATACATAATCTTCTATGAAAATGTGTTTTTCACCCTCTGGCGTCCCTATCTGGCGGAAATTTCGTGGAAACGTTGCCGTATCCTCCGCCTTCTCGTTCGTTCTTCTATTTTCTGTCACTATATTTCCTGTTGCGGTATTTTCTGCCGGCGCATTTCCTGTTGCTGAATTTTCTATTTCCTTCCGTTGTATAATCTCTATCACGTCTGCCGCCCCTTTCCTCTTGTCTTGGGACAACCATAACACAGAGGCGGCGGATTTTTTGCCATATCATGGATGGCGAAAAATGAAGTTTTTGACAGGTTTTTACGAAAAAAGCTGCCACTTTTTCAGTGACAGCTTTCCTTTTTGTCCTTTTTAGTTTTCTTTTACAAAGGCTTTTACCTTTTTGTAGATACTTTCTGCATCCAGTCCGTATTTTGCAATCAGTTCCGGTGCCGGGCCCGACTCACCAAAGGTATCATTTACGCCAATACGGAGTACTTTGGCCGGTGCTTTCTCGCAAAGGACTTCACATACAGCACTTCCAAGTCCACCGATGATGGAATGCTCTTCTACGGTTACGACTTTGCCTGTCTTAGCGGCTGATGCAGCAACTAATTCTGCATCGATTGGCTTAATGGTATGGATGTTGATAATCTCTGCATCAATGCCATCTGCTGCCAACATTTTCTCTGCTGCTAATGTCTCGCTTACTTCCAGTCCGGTTGCAAAGATGGTAACATCTTTTCCTTCTTTTAAGACGATTCCTTTTCCGATTTCGAATTTGTAATCTTCGTTATTGTTAAATACAGGAATTGCAAGTCTGCCAAATCGGAGGTAAACCGGTCCTACATGTTCATATGCCGCTTTTACTGCAGCTTTTGCTTCAATATCATCACTCGGATTGATTACTACCATTCCAGGAATTTCACGCATCAGTGCAAGGTCTTCTAAGCACTGGTGGGTTGCACCGTCTTCTCCTACAGAGATTCCTGCATGGGTTGCACCGATTTTTACATTCAGGTGTGGATATCCGATTGCGTTACGCACCTGCTCATAAGCACGTCCTGCTGCAAACATTGCAAAGGAACTCATGAATGGAACTTTACCGCAGGTAGAAAGTCCTGCTGCGATTCCAGCCATATTTGCTTCTGCAATTCCACAGTCCAAGAAACGTTCCGGAAATGCTTTCTTGAAGATTTCCGTCTTGGTTGCACCTGCCAAATCGGCATCTAATACTACAAGGTCTGTGTGTTCCCTGCCCAGTTCTACCAAAGCATTACCGTAGCTTTCTCTTGTTGCAATCTTCTTTACTTCTGACATAATGCTTCACCTGCTTTCTTCAATTCTTCCATTGCCTGTTCGTACTGCTCGTCATTTGGAGCTTTTCCATGCCAGCCCACCTGATTTTCCATAAAGGAAACTCCTTTTCCTTTGGTGGTCTTTGCGATGATTGCAACCGGCATGCCTTTTACTTTCTTTGCTTCTGCAAAGGCATTACGGATTTCTTCCATATCATTTCCATTGATATTGATCACATGGAAATTGAATGCTTCAAATTTCTTATCAATCGGATATGGAGAACATACTTCTTCTACCGTTCCATCTATCTGAAGGTTATTGTTATCTACGATTACGGTCAGGTTGTCTAAGTGATGTGCGCCTGCCCACATAGCAGCTTCCCAGATTTGTCCTTCCTGAATCTCACCATCACCACACATTGCATATACCTGGTAATCCTTATCATCCATCTTACCAGCCTGTGCCATTCCTACTGCGCAGGACAATCCCTGTCCTAAGGAACCTGCAGACATATCAACACCCGGAATATGTTTCATATCCGGATGTCCCTGTAAATAAGAACCTGTATGACGCAGTGTCACAAGATCTTCTACCGGAAAATATCCTTTGTGTGCCAGTACAGAATATAATGCCGGAGCTACATGTCCTTTCGACAGCACAAATCTGTCGCGGTCTGCCATCTTCGGATTCTTCGGATCCACATTCATCTCTTCAAAATACAGATATGTCATAATATCTGCTGCGGAAAGTGATCCGCCTGGATGTCCGGATTTTGCACTGTGCAATGCCGTAACAATACTTTGTCTTACTTCATTTGCCTTTTTTTCCAACTCTGCATTCGTCATTTTACTTAACCTTTCTCATGAATAAGCTTGTTTGTATCCATTACAACTCCACACGTCCCTCTAACGCGCGAAGTAATGTTACCTCGTCAATGTATTCCAAATCCCCTCCCACAGGGACGCCGCTGGCAATTCTTGAGACCTTGATTCCGGTCGGTTTCACCAGCTTGCTGATATACATTGCTGTTGTCTCTCCCTCTAAACTTGAATTGGTGGCAATAATGACTTCTCTTACATCACCCTCCAGCCGATGTATCAGCTCCTTGAGCTTAATGTCATTCGGTCCGATTCCAAGCATCGGAGATATTGCCCCATGAAGTACATGATATACTCCTTCATATTTTCCAGTTTTCTCATAAGCTGCCAGATCCCTGGTGTCCTCTACTACCATGATTACGCTGTGATCCCGCTGGGGATTTTTGCATATCGGGCAGAGTTCATCATCGGTCAGGGTCAGGCACTCTTTGCAGTAGTGTATATTCTGTCTTGCATCTAATATGGAACGACTTAATTTTTCCACATTTTCTTCCGGCATATTCAAAATATGAAATGCCAGTCTCTGCGCCGACTTTGGTCCAATTCCCGGCAAGCCGGAAAGTTGTTCTATCAGACGGCTTATCTGGCTGCTGTAATAGTCCATTCTGTTTCCTCTTCTCCTTCAGCTGATTAGAATGGGAATCCACCGCCAAGTCCACCCATGCCGCCGGTAATCTTGGACATGGACTGCTGGGAATATTCTTCTATCTGGCGCAGTGCCTCATTGGTTGCTGCCATAATCATGTCTTCTAACATTTCTACATCATCCGGGTCAACTGCTTCCGGATCAATCTTTACTTTGGTTACTTCTTTCTTACCAGAGACTGTAACTTCTACTGCACCGCCACCTGCTGCGGCTGTTACTTCTTTCTCCTCTAACTCCTTGGATGCCTCTTCCATCTGGCGCTGCATCTTCTGTGCCTGTTTCATAAGGTTTCCCATATTTCCCGGCATTCCGCCTGGAAATCCTCCGCCTCTTTTTGCCATGTTTCCATTTCCTCCTGTATTTTATTCATCTTCAATGGTTATATCCATATTGATTATCTGTGACAAATCCACATAGGATTCTTCAAACGGACGATTCGACTGATTCTGCTGAATCTGAATCTCCACTTCTTTTTCTATATAATCAGAAATCACCTGTCGGATTTCATTTCTGTGGTCTTCCTCTTCCACGTAGCCTGCTGCAACCGGGTCATCCAATACAATCATCAGACGGTCATCTCCGCCAAGACTTAAATGTGCCGACTTAAGATAGGTGCGCACCACGCCGCTCATCTTCGGCAGAATGGAATTCCAGTTCTTTACAATCTGTTCCACATCTTCCGGGATTGCTTTTGGCATTGGCGGACGGCTGACCGGTGCTGCTGCCTCGGCCGGCTGTGTCGCGGTATTCACCGGTGCTGCCGTGGGAATTCCCTGCTCCATCTTCTTTTCTAACTTTGCTAACCGGTCTGTAATGGAATCCATGTTGGTCTCCATTGCAGGTTTACATAATTTAATTATTGCAATTTCAATTAAGATTCGTTTCTGGGAAGAATATTTTACCTGATTGGACAGTTCCGAGAAAATCCGGATATACCGCATCAGTACATCTGCTTCTACCAACCGGGCTTCTTCTTTTAAAAGTGCCATGTTCTCAGAAGACATATCTAAGACTTCTTCCATATCGTCTGAGCCTTTTAACAAAAGCAGGTTTCTTAAATACCAGGTAAAGTCATTGACAAACTGTCCTAAATCTCTTCCCTCGATGACCAGCTCTTCTAACTGTGAAATGGCTCCTGCCACATCTTCTGCCAGCACTTTCCGCAGTAATTTAGAAAAGACTTCCGTATCTACTGCACCCAGCACCTCTAACACATGGTCATAGGTCAGCTTCTGTCCCAGATAAAAGGCGATGCACTGGTCTAAAAGGCTTAAGGCATCCCGCATGGATCCGTCTGCCGCTTTGGCAATATAGCGGATTGCCCGTTCTTCCACTTCCACATTTTCCTTTTCCATCAGTTCCATCAGGCGGTCTGATATGGTCTCAATGGAAATTCTCCGAAAATCATACCGCTGACATCTCGAAAGAATCGTAATCGGTATCTTATGGGCTTCCGTAGTTGCCAGTATAAAAATGACATAGGAAGGCGGCTCTTCCAGGGTCTTCAACAATGCGTTAAAGGCTCCGATGGAGAGCATGTGCACCTCGTCTATGATATAAACTTTGTATTTTCCTTCTGTCGGGCGGTATGCTACCTCTTCCCGGATTTCACGGATATTATCTACGCCGTTATTGGATGCCGCATCAATTTCGATAACATTCATGGAACTTCCTGCCGCAATTGCTTTACAGCTTGCGCATTCTCCACAAGGGCTTCCATCTACGGGATGTTCGCAGTTGACTGCCTTGGCAAATATTTTTGCGATGGTTGTCTTACCGGTTCCTCTCGTTCCACAGAACAGATATGCATGGCCGATACGGTCTGCCTTTATCTGGTTCTTTAAGGTTGTTACTATATGCTCCTGTCCTTTGACATCCGCGAATTCCTGTGGGCGGAACTTACGGTAAAGTGCCATGTATGACATCTATTCCATCCTCGCTTCTCTTAATCTCCAAAGCTGATTCCAATGGTCTTTGCTTCTTTAATCATCTGACAATCCGGGTCAACAGTCTTTAACTTGCCAGCCACATCCTTCAGTGGAACACGCTTTGTCTTATCATTAATCATCGCAATCATGTATCCGTAATCTTCATCAATGATTGCCTGGGCTGCTGCTGCACCAAGTCGTGTACAGAGTGCACGGTCATATGGGCATGGGGTTCCGCCACGCTGGGTATGGCCCGGTACGGTTACACGTACTTCGGTGCCACTGCGTTTCTCAATCTGGTCTGCAATCTCATAGGATACAGACGGATATTTATAATTCTTTAGCTTCTCTTTGTATTCTTTCTTGGAAAGTGCTGCATCTTCCTTGGAAATAGCACCCTCTGCTACCGCAAGAATGGTAAAGCCTTTTCCATCCCTGGTTCTCTTATCTATTGCTTTGATGACTTTATCAATATCATATGGGATTTCCGGCAGTAATATGATATCTGCTCCACTGGCAACACCTGCGTACAGGGTCAGCCAGCCCACTTTATGTCCCATGACTTCTACGATAAAGACACGATTATGGGATGCTGCTGTTGTGTGTATACAATCAATGGCTGCACACGCCACGTTGATTGCACTGTAAAAGCCAAAGGTAATATCTGTTCCATAGATATCATTGTCGATGGTCTTCGGCAGATGGATGACATTTAATCCCTCTTCCCGAAGGAGATTGGCAGTCTTCTGTGTTCCGTTTCCGCCAAGGATTACCAGACAATCCAGTTTCAGTTTATGATAGGTCTGCTTCATTGCTTCCACCTTATCCAGCCCGTTCTCATCCGGCACACGCATCAGTTTAAATGGCTGTCTGGAAGAACCTAAGATGGTTCCGCCCTTGGTAAGGATTCCCGAAAAATCCTTTGATGTAAGCAGGCGGTAATCGCCATAAATCAATCCCTTGTAACCATTATAAAAACCGTAGATTTCCAACTCATCCACATTATGACTTAATCCTTTTACCACGCCGCGCATTGCTGCATTTAATGCCTGACAGTCTCCGCCGCTGGTCAACATACCTATTCTTTTCATTTGCTGCATCCCTTTCTTTGCTTATTGTTGTGCATACGCCCACACATCCAAAATATATTATAATATATTTTTTTTTAGGGTACAAGCTATAATGCCTGCTTAAGCAATTTATTTACAGGCAATTACTTTTAAGATATAATCCCATACTCTCTTTGTGGAAGAAATGCTTAATTTCTCCTCTGTGGTATGAATGGCAATCATATCCGGTCCGATGGAGACAGCATCCAGTCCGTCAATCTTACCTGCTAAAATGCCACACTCAAGTCCGGCATGAATTGCTTCTACGGTCGGCTCTTTTCCATACATTTCCTTGAAAATGCGGACCATATCATCCCGGAGTACAGAATCCCTGCGGTATTCCCACGCAGGATAATTACCGGTATTTGTGACTCTTCCGCCAAACTCTTCCACCAGCGCAGCAATACGTTTCAAAAGATATTCTTTTGCGGTTCCCACTGCACTTCTTACGGCATACTGCAGAGTCAGCTTGTCTTTTTCCAGAGTCAGAACGCCAAGGTTTAAAGAAGTCTCTACCAGTCCCTTGATGTCATCACTCATGCGAAGAATTCCATTTGGAAGCAGGTTGATTAAAAGCACTGTTTTTCTTGCCGCAGCTTCTGTTAATACTTCCTTCTCACAGTTTTCTTCTACTGCTACGGATATCTGGATATCCGGATCACTGGTGGAAAATTCATGGGTGATTTTCTCTGCAATTTCTTCTATTTTATGGACAAGCTGTGTGGCATCTTCCTGTACCATAAGCTCTGCTGCACTTTCTCTTGGAATGGCATTCTGCTTATTTCCGCCGGATAATGCTGCTATCTGATAGTGGTATTCATCTTTTAATTCCAAAAGAATTCTTCCCAGTAAAATATTGGAGTTGGCTCTTCCTTTGTCAATTTCCACGCCGGAATGTCCGCCCTTTAAGCCTGCCACATGAATAGAAACAAGATTTCCTGCGCTCTTTTCCCATTCCACCGGAAGTTCACATACGGTGCTACATCCACCGGCACAGCTTACCAGCATAATTCCTTCATTTTCAGAATCCAGGTTCAGAAGCTTCTTTGCTTTCAAGTGGGAAACGTCCAGTGCTACGGCACCTTCCATACCAACTTCTTCCGACACGGTACAGATAAATTCGATACGCGGATGCGCAATACTGTCAGAGTCCAAGATTGCCAGTGCATATGCAACTGCAATTCCATCGTCGCCGCCAAGGGTTGTTCCCTTTGCACTGATATAATCTCCATTTACTTCCAGCGTCAGTCCGTCATTTTCAAAATCGATGGTGCTGCCCGGTTCTTTCTCACACACCATGTCCATATGTCCCTGAATCATCAGTGGTGCAACGTCTTCATAGCCCGGTGCTGCTTCTTTGATGATAATGACATTTTTTACTTCATCCTGATAATATTCTAAGTTCCGTTCCTTTGCGAAGTTTACCAGATAATTGCTGATTTTCTCCTCTTTATAGGATGGACGTGGAATATTGCTGATTTCTTCAAAATAATGAAATACCTCTTTTGGTTCTAAGCCTGCTAATGCGCTCATTATGATTCCTTCTTTCTTAATTTATTCTCATATACGATAAAATGGTTGTTATGCAGAATCTTGATATACTGGGACAGTCTCTCGTAAAGAGGTTCTGCCTTGTCACCGAATCTTTCTTTTACCAGTGTACCAATCTCATAGATGGTTTTCTTTCCATCCATCTGCTCCCACACGAAGCTGCCGAATTCATCCAGCTCGATATAGCTGTATTTCGGTTTTTTAAATAACACCTGTGCGATTTTGTTAAACACACCTTTGTTATGCATTTTTATTTCTATTTTGCCATCTTTGTTCTTATTACATTCAAATAATGTATTCGGACGTGGGATATAATCTAAATAATTGTCTTTTTTCTTTGCCATATTGCCTCCTGTTATCTTCGCTAGCAGTATAAAACATCTGCCGCCTTTTCGCAAGACGGCAGATGTAAGAACTACTTTATTCTGTTTTTAATTTTCTTTTTTCTTCTTTCCACGGATGAAAAGGATTAAGGTTACGGCAAGTAATGCAAAGAATACCAGTCCGCCAATGTTTCCTAAGCTGAAACCGAATATTGCAGATAAGTTAAATGCATCTGCAAAGGTCTCTCCCTTGAATGGAATGACTGCACAGACTGCAAGGAGAATTCCTACCAGTCCCTCTCCGGCAATCAGACCGGATGAGTAAAGCACTCCATTTTCCACTTTGCGTTTCTTCTCTTCTTCGGATTCACCCTTCTTCTTATCAAAGTATAAGCGGATTAATCCACCAACAATCATCGGTGTGCTTAAGTAAATCGGAAGGTAAAGACCTACTGCAAATGGCAATACCGGAATTCCAAGGATTTCTACTACTACTGCAATACCAACGCCTGCAAATACCAGTACCCAAGGAAGGTTTCCGCCCATAACTCCTTCTACTACCATCTTCATCAAGGTTGCCTGCGGTGCAGGGATTGCTGAGGAACCATAGCTCCATGCTGCATTTAACAGATATAATACTCCACCGATTGCAATAGCAGATGCTGCTACACCGATGATTTCACCAACCTGCTGTTTCCAAGGTGTTGCTCCTACCAGATAACCGGTCTTTAAATCCTGTGATGTATCTCCGGCGATTGCTGCGATGATACAGATGACAGAACCGATTGCAATAGAAGCTACCATTCCAGGCATTCCGATGGTTCCGGTTGCTTTTAAAATCATCGTTGTGATAAGCAGTGTTGCAATTGCCATTCCGGATACCGGGTTATTGGAACTTCCTACAATACCAACCATTCTGGATGATACGGTTGCAAAGAAGAATCCGAAGATTACAATAATAATTGCTCCAAGAAGGCTTACCGGAACTGCCGGAACCAGCCACATAATAATAGCCATGATTCCAATCGTAAGAATTACGATATTCATTGGAATATCTTTATTGAGGCGGCTGTTGTCACCATTTTCTTTGCTTCCGTAGCTCTTTAATGCCTGACGGAAGGTCTTTGCGATAAGTGGCAGATTCTTTACCAGGCTGATGATTCCGCCTGCTGCAACTGCTCCTGCTCCAATGTAACGGATATAGTTTGACCAGATTCCTGATGCGCCAAGTTCAGATACCGGAACGCTTGCCGGGAAAATGGTAAGGTCTGCACCAAAGAGTGCGATTAACGGCATCAGTACGAACCAGCCGATTACTCCACCCGCAAAAATGTAGGAAGATACTCTGGCTCCACAGATATAACCAACTCCAAGAAGTGCCGGAAGTACATCCATTCCGACTCCGGAACCCTTGTAAGATTTGATTTCATAAGTCACTTCACTCGGGAATACTTTCAAACCATCTGTGATGAATTTGTATGCTGCTGCAATTCCCAGACCGGCAAATACGGTACTTGCTTTTGCTCCGCCTTCTTCTCCGGCTACCAGTACTTCTGCACAGGCTTTTCCTTCCGGATAAGGAAGCTTTCCATGCTCCTGTACGATTAATGCACTACGAAGCGGAATCATGAACATAACTCCGATGACACCACCGATTAATGCAATCAATGCGATTTCCACTAAAGATGGCATGCTTGTACCACCTTCCTCTGCCCACATAAACAGAGCCGGGAGTGTAAAGATTGCTCCTGCTGCAAGAGACTCTCCGGCAGAACCGATGGTCTGTACCATGTTATTCTCCAGAATGGAGTCCCTTCTTAAAATTACGCGGATAATTCCCATGGAAATTACCGCTGCCGGTATGGATGCCGACACTGTCATTCCTACTCTAAGTCCTAAGTATGCGTTTGCCCCACCGAAAACTACGGCAAGCAGAATACCCAGAATAATAGAGACTGGCGTAAGTTCCGGCAAAACTTTGTCTGCCGGAATATACGGCTTGAACTCTTTTTCATTATTCATTTGTCTAATCCTCCTAGTTATGGTCGCTATAACCAATATAAATATTATTATACGGGCATTTTCCAAGTCTGTCAATGAAATCTGCTTGCATCCGGCAGGAAAATATTGTATGATATATGTGTTATTGTGCAAAACACTTTACCACACGAATCCAACAAAGTGTATGCACTCTTTTTTATCTGGAGATGTATCGAAGTGGTCATAACGGGGCGCACTCGAAATGCGTTAGCCCTCCGGGGCACGCGGGTTCGAATCCCGCCATCTCCGTTTCATAAAAAGTGCCGGTGGAATATTCCATCGGCACTTTTTTATACACTCCGGCACCTGTGTCCGGTATTATTTTTATTCCGGCAAATCCGGTATCAGTTCTACATAAATCTGGTCAAAGTTTTTCTTTAATTCTTCCCGGATTCCATTTCTGATTCTGGTGAGGGACTGCATTGTAATAATATCGTTGGGGCTGTCTATGTATATTTCCACCCAGGTTTTTCGTCCGGTCTGGATGACATCCAAAAATTCTATCGTATAGGAACAGGTCTGCATATATTGTTCTGCAATGGAACGTATCTGGTCCATCACTTCCTGCTCCGGTGCAAAGAGCACCAGCTCCCTGAGTCCATGCAATATCATTTTCACCGGTTCTACAATTAGGATTAATGCCATCACAATTGCTACTACCGGGTCTATGTACGGTGCCAGCCATTCGTACGGTGTCTTCTGCAGAAGGAACTGTCCGAAGAATGCGGCGAATACGCCAAAGCTGCTGACTACATCTAATTTCCAGTTATACATTTCTGCTTTTACTACCACAGATGCATATCGTTTACTGAAATAATGAAGCAGGAAATAGATGATAAGACAGCCGGCAAACACACCAAACTCAAAGCCTGCAAGCTGGCTGGCATTTACCATATGTCCGCCATGCAGGATACTTTGCACACTGTCGATTAAAAGCTGGATGGTAACTACTAAAAGTACACTGTACTTGATTACCAGAAACAAAGATTCCACCTGGGAAAATCCATACGGTCTGCGTTCTGTTACCGGCCGGTATAACAGTGGCACCAGCACCAGAAACGGTCCTATCATTATTAAATCTGTCACATCAAATACGCAGTCCATCAGTATTGCATGGGAATGGCTGATATATGCCATAACTCCTTCTGCCACTACAAAGAGTACACTTCCAATAAAGGACAGGTTTATCATTCTTTTTTCCAGTTTCATTTTACTGGCTGCATTCATTTCCATAATTACCGGTAAATCTTCATTGGCTGCACGGGCTTTTTTTCGTTCCAGCATCTTCTTTCCTCCCATTTCAGGCTGTTCAAAAGCACATCAGGTATATTTATTCTCTTTAAAAAATCACATCAAAAATCGTCCCGCCAGACGGACCGGACTTAACTGTTATACTGCCATCATGCACTCTCACAATTTCATGAACCAGAGCAAGTCCCAGACCTACGCCCCCCAGTTCCCTGCTTCTGGATTTATCCACACGAAAGAATGGTTCAAACACACGCTCCCGTAGTTCCTCCGGGATTCCGTTTCCTGTATCCTCTACCGACAGATAAACATGCTTTTCCTTCTGATACGCAGTAACTGTAACCTGTCCACCTGAATGATTATATTTTATTGCATTTTCAACAAGATTATATACCAGCCTGTAAATAAGAATATCACTTCCGACCATTGTTGTGTTCTTGCATTTCCCAGCAAGCTTTATATTTTTTTCCTGTGCCAGAGGTTCCAAATCTGCCAGTACTTCATCAACAAGAGCATCAACTGCAATTTTCTCATCTCTCCCCACCGTCTGAAGTTCGCTCATGTCAAGAAGTGTCTTTACCATCCTGCTGAGTCTGTCATTCTGTTCCGTAACCATCTTTATCGTCTGTAAAGTATCCGTATCATTGCCCGGATGTCTGGTGGAATTATATAAATCAAGCTGTACCTGTATTAAAGACAGCGGGGTCCGAAGCTCATGTGCTGCATTTGCAGTAAATTGTCTTTGTATCTCAAAGGCATCCGAAAGGCGTTCCAGCATTTTGTTATACGAAGTACTAAGCTGGTTCAGTTCTTTCACCTGGTTTTCTTCTATCCGTGAATCTGCCAGATTCTGTGCCTGCACTTCTTCGATTTTATCCGAAAACTCTCTAATCGGCCTGAGGGCACGTCCACTTATAAAATATGTAGCCACTCCACCAAGAAGTGCCAATAAAGTTGAAATTATCAGGCTGCTTTTTTTGTAATCCGTCTTATTGTTGTATACCTGGACCGAAAAATCATTTGCAAATTCATCCCACTTATCTTCCGGAATACTGATATATATTTCGTCTGATTCATTTTCATTTCCATCTCCCTGTGCATCAACAGCCTCCTGCAGGGAATCCATATAATACACACCGTTTTTATAGACCAGCATAGTCAGGCATCCACATATAACCGCAATATATAATGTAATGATACAGGTAAGCCTCCACTGCAGCGACATTCTTCTCATTTATCGGACTCCTCTCGTATTTTATACCCCTCTCCCACCTTGTTCAAAACCGGATCATATCCAAGCACAGACTTTAGTTTTCTTCTGAGTGACGACATATGCACTCTGATGGAGCCGCTAAAGCTATCCACGGACGCATCCCAGACATGCTCTATCAGTTCCTCCTGGCTGACCGGTCTGCCAAGATTAAGAAGAAGATATTCCAGAATACCATTTTCTTTTCTTGTCAGGGGAACCATTTTCCCTTTTGCATATGCCTCGCGTCTTATCGTATTGAACTTAATTTCACCACTTTCCAGGCATATATCCTTCTGCACAAATTTTCTTCTTGTCAGGCTTCTGATACGTGCCTCAAGTTCCTGCAAATGAAACGGTTTTTCCATATAATCGTTTGCACCTGCATCCAGTCCCTCAACCTTATCGGCAATCTGTCCTCTTGCAGATAATATCAGGACCTTCGTCTCCTCATTTTTCTGTCTAAGTTCCCTTAAAATGTCCATTCCATCCATACCCGGCAGATTCAGATCCAGAACAATCAAATCATAATCCTCCGCCAGAATGCATTCCAGTGCCTCTTCCCCGTCATAGCAGGTATCCACCTCGTAACCGGCATCATACAGACTTTTTGCAATTGTGTCACATATTTGTTTCTCATCTTCAACTATTAATAATCTCAAAAGCTTTCACCTGTTTCTTAACAAAAATTTTACAACTACTATTGTATAATACCCAGGTCAGCAGGTCAATAAATTCAACAATTGAAAGGAGCAACGATATCTTGAAGTACCAAAAAATATCTCAAATTGCCTTGCTTATCACCGGTATCACTATGGTCAGCTATGGTGCAATCAGAGGTGAAGCGGCTGCCGTACTTGGCAAAGCAATAAAATTATGTCTGGAGTGTGTCGGAATTGGATAAGAATAAAAAAATAATATCAAAAAGAGCTGCCGGAATACGTGGATGGATACAGGCAGCTGCCACGCTGCTTACTAATATTCATATTCCCAATTTATTCAAGGGTAAAATATATCAGGGCAGTGCTAAAACGGTATGTGTACCCGGATTAAACTGTTATTCCTGTCCCGCTGCATCCGGAGCCTGTCCTATCGGAGCTTTTCAGGCAGTTGTCGGTTCATCGCGATTTAAATTTTCATACTACATAACAGGATTTTTTATTTTACTCGGTGTGACACTTGGGCGATTTATATGTGGTTTTTTGTGTCCGTTTGGATGGTTTCAGGATTTAATCCATAAAATTCCCGGGAAAAAATTTTCTACAGCCCGGCTGAAGCCACTAAGATACCTAAAATATCTTATCCTTATTGTTTTCGTTATACTTCTGCCAATGTTTGTAACGAACTCCATTGGGATGGGGGATCCGTTCTTCTGCAAATACATTTGTCCTCAAGGCGTTCTGGAAGGGGCTATACCTCTTTCACTGGGAAATGTTGCCATACGATCTGCACTGGGAAAGCTTTTTTCTTTTAAATGCCTTATTTTAATTACAGTTGTTGTGTTAAGTATTTTGTTTTACAGACCCTTCTGCAAATGGATTTGTCCTCTCGGGGCAATCTACTCACTGTTTAACAAGGTCAGCTTTCTTAAAATTAAGGTTGAAAACAGTAAATGTGTCGGATGTGGCCAATGTTCCAATGCCTGTAAAATGGATGTTGATGTGCTTAAGACCCCGGATCATCCGGAATGCATACGATGCGGAGCATGTATAAAAGCCTGTCCTAAAGATGCCATCCACTATCAGTTTATGGGCATGCCATGTGAAAAAAGGGCATCCGCAGCCCACAATATTCAGAAAAAGTAACTATTAATCTTATTACCAATTATTCAAAGGAGAACTTATTCATGAAAACAAAAAGAACCGTTATTTCTATTTTTACCCTCTGTACAGCATTATTGTTTACAGCCTGCAGCGGAAAAGGAACTTCAAACACAGAAGCTTCCCACGATACCCAGATCGAAGCCGGCTCTGAAGCTTCCGACAGCTCCAACACTACGCTGGATGATTTATATCAGCAGGAGAATCAGCTCTTTGCCGAGCATGAAGATGTATGGAACAAAGCATTTGGCATGATGAATAAAAGCACTGCTGATCCAAGTGGAAATTACGCCGACTATCTGGCTGCCACCGTCGAATCAAATAAAGACTCATTTACAGACGATGAATTAAAAACTCTTACAGATGATATTGAAACAATTCGAAAAATCGAGGAACAGATAGCAGCAATCGAAAAGGACAATACAGCATCTGACGATGCCTCCCAGAAGGATAATTCTGACGATACCTCTCCTTTCAGGAATTTCTCCGGTCAGGATTATGATGGTAATTCTGTCGACGAAAGCTTGTTTTCCGGAAATGCAGTAACTGTCGTTAATTTCTGGTTTACCGGCTGTAAGCCTTGTGTTGCCGAGCTATCTAAGCTTAATGAATTAAATGATACCATCAAATCCATGGGGGGGGAAGTAGTTGGAATCAATACAGAAACCTTTGACGGAAACGAGGATGCCATCAAAGAAGCTGCAGCTGTTCTGGAAAGCCAGGGGGCAGCATACCGCAATCTTTCTATTGACTCTGCTTCAGATGCAGGTAAATATGCCTCTAATATTATGGCATTCCCTACCACAATTCTAGTCGATAGAAATGGTAATATTGTGGGTGATCCGATGCTCGGTGGAATTGATAATCAGGACAACTATGATACCCTGATGAAACAGATTCAATCTGTAATTGATGCTGACGGTGCCAATAAATAAAACGTCCCTGTGGCTGCAGTTCCATTACAGTCATTCTGGTTATATGATATCCGCCGCCTCATCGAGACCGTTTCAAGTTTTGTGTAAACGTTAAAAACTGATATAAGATTTGTGAA
>ERZ809744.124-NODE-124-length-22670-cov-19.164_pt1 | contig 22670 bp, 17 predicted proteins | sample MGYA00520454_ERZ809744 | MGnify/ENA primary metagenome ERZ809744 (study PRJEB31588, sample SAMN03401198) | human gut metagenome | study: EMG produced TPA metagenomics assembly of the PRJNA231909 data set (A prospective, longitudinal analysis of the... | reverse complement strand
GAAAAGCTGTAAAACCCTTGTAAACAAAGGCTTTACAGCTTAGCTCCAACTATTCTAACTCAATCGTTCCAGGTGGCTTACTCGTCAAATCATAGAATACACGGTTTACCCCGCGTACCTCGTTGATGATTCGGCTCATTACTGTTTGCAGTACTGCAAATGGAATCTCTGCACTTTCGGCGGTCATGAAATCGACGGTATTTACGGCGCGCAGTGCAACTGCGTAGTCGTAGGTTCTCTCGTCGCCCATTACTCCAACGGAACGCATATTGGTCAGGGCTGCGAAATACTGGTTCGGCATCCAGGATGGAGCTTTGCCGTTTTCTTTCTTGTAAGCAGCTACTGCCTTGTCCACTTCTTCCCGGTAGATGGCATCGGCATCCTGTACGATGCGGACTTTCTCAGCATTGACTTCACCGATGATTCGGATACCAAGACCCGGGCCCGGGAATGGCTGACGGAATACCAGATGCTCCGGAATTCCAAGTTCAAGACCGGCTTTACGAACCTCATCTTTGAAGAGGTTACGCAGTGGCTCGATGATTTCCTTGAAATCAACATATTCCGGAAGACCGCCTACATTGTGGTGGGATTTGATGACAGCGGATTCTCCGCCAAGACCACTTTCTACCACATCCGGATAAATGGTTCCCTGTGCCAGGAAATCAACGGCTCCGATTTTCTTTGCTTCTTCTTCAAAGACACGGATAAATTCTTCACCGATAATTTTACGTTTTGCTTCCGGCTCTGTTACTCCGGCAAGCTTGTTATAGTAACGCTCCTGGGCATTTACACGGATGAAGTTTAAGTCAAACTGACCATTCGGTCCGAATACATTTTCCACTTCATCTCCCTCGTCTTTACGAAGAAGGCCATGGTCAACAAATACGCAGGTAAGCTGCTTTCCGATTGCTCTGGATAAAAGACCTGCTGCCACAGAAGAATCCACTCCGCCGGACAATGCCAGAAGCACTCTTCCGTTACCGACTTTTTCACGGATTTCCTTGATGGTATTTTCCACAAAGGAATCCATTCTCCATGTTCCGGCACAGCCACAGACACCACGCACGAAGTTGTGGAGCATCTTGGTTCCCTCTTTGGTATGGAGTACCTCCGGGTGGAACTGGATGGCATAGAGATTTTTTTCACGGTTTTCTGCGGCTGCCACCGGGCAGTCTGCAGTATGTGCTACAATTTCAAAACCAGGTGCTGTCTTTGAAATATAATCAAAATGGCTCATCCAGCAAATGGTCTTTTCTTCTACATTCTGGAATAATGGTGAATTCTTATCTACCATTACTTCTGTCTTACCATATTCGCGAACCGGTGCTTTTTCTACCTTGCCGCCCAGCACATGCATCATGAGCTGTGCGCCATAGCAAAGTCCTAAAACCGGAATACCAAGTTCAAAAAGCTCTTTGCTGTAAGTCGGTGAATCTGCCTCATAACAACTATTTGGGCCTCCGGTCAGGATAATTCCCTTCGGGTTCATCGCTTTGATTGTCTCGATATCCGTGCGGTAAGAATATATTTCACAATATACATTGCATTCACGGACACGTCTTGCAACCAGCTGGTTGTACTGTCCGCCAAAATCAATGACAATAACTTTTTCCTTATCCATGGACGTTTTTCCTCCTAATTTTTGCTGAGACTCGCCCAGCGTCTAAATTTTATTATAGTTGAGCCACCCTGGAAAGACAAGCCCTATTTTGTTTTCGCAAGATATTCTGAGTTGTTATTTGGGGCAGCACATAATTCTTTATTATATGGAAATACTCCCTGTATGCGTAAAGATTATCTGATTAAATCCATCACACAATATATTTTCTTTTTCTTTCTGGGCGCATTCCTTGGATACCTGTGGGAAGTGCTGCTTTTTTATGTGCAGGATGGCACTTTCTGTAACCGTGGCTTTCTCTATGGTCCATGGCTTCCGGTCTATGGTGTAGGGGCTGTCCTGATGCTGCTTATTTTAAGACGCTTTCAGAAGCATCCGGTCAAAGTCTTTTTTCTTGCAGTGCTTCTCGGCTCTTTCGTAGAACTTTTTATCGGATGGTTCCTCGCCCAAGTTTTCCACCTGCGTTACTGGGATTATCACGATTATCCACTGCAGCTTGGCGGTTATATCTGTCTTTATTCTGCACTGGGATTCGGCATCGCCGGTGTGCTCTGGGTCTGTGTGTTTGCGCGGATTGCCTCCCATTTATGGAAAAAAATGCCAGTACCCCTACAACGCATTTTTCTTACGCTGCTGATACTGGCATTTCTTTTTGATTGCGCCGCCGCACTGATTTTTCCCAACGCCGGGCACAATATTACGTTTTCTTAATTCTATTCTTCCATTTCAACCATGGTTGGATACGAGGCAATAGCTCCGGCTTTCTGCACACTCTTCGCACAATACCGGTTAGAAAAATCAAGGTATACTGCCATCTTATCCGAAGTCAGTTCCGGCAAATCTGCTTCCGTCACACCATCTGCATAGAGTTGATACAGGAAGGAGCCGATAAATGCATCCCCGGCTCCGGTGGTATCTACCGCCTTTACCTTCTTTCCCTTGCTTTGTGCGTTTGCTTTTTTCGTATAGCACTCTGCTCCATCTGCTCCCCTGGTATAAATGAGAAGATGAACATTTCCCACGAAAAGCTTTTCTTTTGCTGCCTCAATCGAATCCTCTCCGGTCAGGAAATAAAGTTCCTCATCCGAAAGCTTTAATACATGTGCCAATGGGAGGAATTCCAGCACTGCTTTCTTTAAATCTTCCAGATTTTCCCAGAGTGCAAACCTGAGATTTGGATCAAAGCTTATAATTGCACCAGCCTCTGTTGCAGCTTCTATTGCCTTTTTATGTGCTTTCTTCATTGGAAAATCTCCCAGTGAAACGGAGCAGAAATGCAATGCATAGGCATCCTTAAACCAATCCGCTTCTACTTTTTCTTTTGAAAAAAGCATGTCGGCTCCCGGTTTTCGGTAAAAAGAAAATTCCCGGTTTCCATCTTCCTTTAAAGCCACAAAGGCAAGAGAGGTATTTGCCTCTTTTGTACGAAGTACATGACTGGTTCCAATTCCGTTTTCTTCCAATGCTTCTTCAATTTTATTGCCAAAAGGATCATCTCCAAGCTGCGTTATCATCTCAGATTTACCACCAAGTCTGGTAAATGCACCGCAGACATTCGCCGGTGCACCACCTACTTTCGGGCAGAATCCCAAGACATCTTTCATAGGTCTGCCACTTTCCTGTGGAATAAAATCAATCAGTGCTTCTCCGATTGCATACAGTTTTTTCTCCATCTGATCTGCCTTCCTCTTTTCACCATTTTCTAACTATGTTCAATGGTAAATGTTTTCTTCACAAGGTCTGCCTTTAATACTGCATAGTCTGCTCCGCTGCTTCTTCGAATCTCAAGCAGTCCCTCTTCCGGAAGTTCTACCGCAATATCACCTTCCACATCAAATGCCGGATGGCTGTTGCGGAATTCCATTAATTCCAAAAGTTTCTTTACCACCGGACGCTCTACTTCTTTTGCAATCTCTTCCTTCGAATAATAGTGGCGGTTAATATTTCTGCCTTCTTTCGTTGCTTCCAGAAGCTCCAGGTCATTGCATCCTGCCAGCATGCCTACATAATAGACCTGCGGAATTCCCGGTGCAAAGAACTGGATTGCACGGGCAAGAAGATAAGCATCATCCTGATTTCCAAGTGCAGAATAGTAAGTCGTATTCACCTGATAAATATCAAGGTTATTGTAGGCTGCCGTATTGTAGATTTTCTTGACATTCGCTCCTTCGGAAAACATCATTTCCTTTGTTCGGTCAATTTCTTCATCCGGCATCAGATCTTTCACATCCACAATTCCGATTCCATCATGGGTATCTAACGTGGTAAACTGATGCTTCGGACTCATTTCCAGCCATTTCTTAAGATAAGTTCCCTTTCCAAAGTAAAGGGCATTCAATACCAACACCGGAAGTGCAAAATCGTAAATCCAGAAATTCTGATTGGCAATTTTCATCTGAATACTGTAATGTTCATGAATTTCCGGCAGAATTATCACATCATGTTTCTTTACGATTGCTTCAATTCGATGCAGGAGATTCCAGATTTCCGGTTCTACAAAGAAACAGCTTGTATTCGCTTTCTTAACGGCATAAGCAAATGCATCCAGCCGGATAATGGAAGCATTTTTACTGCACATCAGTTCCAGTGTATCTTCGATAAATTTCTGAACAGCTTCGGATTCCACATTTAAGTCAATCTGTTCTTCTCCAAAGGTGCACCAGACCTTCTCGCTGCTTCCATCAGCAAAATCTGCATCAATATAAGGTGCTCTTGGTTTCCTTTTATAAATCAAATCTACCTGTTCTTCTGTCGGTTCTCCGTTTTCCCAGAAATCCTTGTATCGGATGAAGAAATCCTTATATTCCGATGCATCCTTTTTCTCTAAGAAATCTTTAAAATACGGAGACTGTCTGGAAATGTGGTTGACCATAAAATCAAACATCAGATAGTATTCTTCTCCGATTTTGCGTACATCTTCATAGGTTCCAAACTGCTCGTCTACCATGTCATAACGCATCGGTGCAAATCCCCTGTCTGCCGAGGACGGAAAGAACGGAAGAATGTGTACGCCACCTACCGCCTTATGAAAATAAGTTTCTAACATTTCTTTTAATTCAGAAAGATTTTTTCCAAGGCTGTCTGCATAAGTGATCAGCATAATTTTATTTGTCAGTTTCAAGCTTCTTCCCTCCTTTTAACGTAAATGTAAATTCATATTTTCCCGGCTGTTCCATCCGGTACTGCGGATGTGGTTTGGAAAGCCAGCTATCGTCGCCGCCAACTCCCATCTGATGGAGAGACGGACGGAGAATCGTATATTCACTATCCGGCAGCTCGTAAAGATGTCTGGCATTTTCCAGCTCATGCGGTGTATAAGGCAACGCCGATAAATCCATTTCTTCTGCACTAATCCGGAGTCCATAACCATTCTCATCTTCGATTACTGCTTCTCTGACACCACTGCGTCCGCCACTTTCCTGCGGAGCCAGATATTCTGACAGATTTTCCTTTACGGAAAAATGAAATTTTCCAAGTCTGCTGCCCTGACGGCGGTCCCAGTAATTTTCTTCCGGACCGTATCCATAGTAGGTTACTTTATCATATTGCTCCGGGATTCGAAGCAGCATACCAAATTCCGGCATTTCATGGGTCTTGATCTTCTCATCGGCTTCATATTCCATATGGATGGTGAGTGCTCCGTCTTTTCTGATACCATAAGTCACCCTGCACTCATTTCCCGGGATGTTCTCTGCCACATCAAAGAGACGGTATACATAAGAAATTTCTGCACCATCCTTTGTTTCTTTCAGCTCTGCCGGCATTGCTTTTGCATACATGCTGGCTGTCTTCCAGCATCCGCAACGCAGCGGCATTCCACTTCCTTTGTCATTGTCTGTCGGTGCCCGCCAGAAATTCGGCCTTGGAACGGATACGATAAATTCTTTCTCTTCTACCTGATAAGAGGTCAGTCCGCCACCTTCCTTTGCAAAAAGCATTTTTATATTACCTGCTCTCACACCGATATTCATAAGTCCATCAACCAGCTCAAAATCTTCTGCTTCTCTGATTACTTCTTCCGGAGCTTCCTTTTTTCCTGCATACTGACCAAAGGCAAGCTCATATCCGGCTTTCGCCCACGCAGTATCTTCTTTGGTAAGTAAGGAGGCGGTCACCGTAAATTCTCCGGCTATCTTAAGCCCCTTGGAAAGGCTGCTGATATCTATCGCCTCTTCTTCCTGTGGTGCTGTATGAAGCTCATAAGTGTTCTCTGCACATACACCGTCTTTTGTTGCAACGACAACTTTTAATACATAATTTTTCAGAGAAATAAATAAATTTTCGTTTTTAACAATAACCTTTGTTTCCTCCGGCAAAAGCTTTACACTCTGATACTGGAATTTTACTTCCTGCATCTTTGGAGACACCTTACGGTCAGCATAGAGAAGTCCGTTTCCACAGAAGGTTCCATCATTCGGACGGTCTCCGAAATCTCCACCGTAGGCTAAATATCTCTCGCCCTTTTCATTGGCAAGATAAAAGCTCTGGTCAATAAAATCCCAGATAAATCCACCCTGATAACGTGGTTCTTCTTCTGTAAGCCGGATATATTCGTCCATTCCACCGGTGGAATTGCCCATGGAATGCATATATTCGCAACTGATTACCGGTTTTGTCCTTTCATTGACAACGGCTTCACCCTCTCTTAAATATTTCCACAGTTTTTCCGCCGGAGCATACATAAAGCTCTTCACATCAGAAGTATCCGGATAAGTATCATCAAAGGTAATGCCCTCATAATGCACCAGACGTTCGGAATCATTTTTCCGGAAGAACTCTGACATTTCATATAAATTGCTTCCGCCACAGGACTCATTTCCACAGGACCAAAGCAGAATACAGGCATGGTTCTTGTCCCGCTGATACATGGAGTTAGCGCGGTCTAAGACGTTTTCTCTCCACTCTGCTTTGCTGCCCGGTATCGTCTCACTCATCGGTGCCTTTCCTACTGTTGCAAGGAAACAATCCGCATGGGACTCAAGGTTCGCCTCGTCTATCACATATAATCCCAATTCATCGCAAAGTTCATAGAAATAACTCTGATTTGGATAATGTGAAGTCCGTACTGCATTGATATTATTCTGCTTCATGATAAGTAGGTCATGAAGAATTTCTTTTTTTGTAACGCTTCTTCCATGGTCGCAGCTTAATTCGTGACGGTTTACACCGCGAAATACAATACGTTTTCCATTCAGGCACATAATGCCATTTTCCATAGCAAAATGCCGGAATCCAATGCGCTGTTTTATTACTTCTGTTACGGTATCATCGGAGTCTGTTACTTCTATATATAAGGTATAAAGATTCGGCTCCTCCGCACTCCAAAGCTTTGGTGCTATTATTTTTAACTCTGTTTCAGCTTCTGTGTAAGCTGTCTCTGTCTTTACAACACATTCCTTTTTATCATCGTATAAGAAAATATGCAGCTTGCAGCAGGTATCTGCACCGGCTCCTACCGGCTCTTTCTCCTGCCAGTTTTCCTGTGCCGGCTGGTCTTCCTGTTCCGGTACACCCTTCCACTGCAATTTCAAAACTGCTTCTGTCAGATTATCCTGAAACTGCTGACTTACCTTCAAATCATAGATATGATGTGCCGGCATACGACGCAGTGTCACATCACGGAAGATTCCAGACATCCGGAAGAAATCCTGACTCTCTAAAATACTTCCGGTGCAGAAATGAAAGACTTCTGCCGCCAGCTTATTTTCTCCCTCGCAGACCAATTCTGCGATATCAAATTCTGCCGGTGTAAAAGAGTCTTCGCTATAGCCTGCAAATCTGCCATTTACCCAGAGTGCCATAGCACTTTCCACCCCATCAAACCGGAGGGATAACCGGTCCTTTAACATTTCTCCGGTCACTGAAAAAGAATGCACATACATTGCAACCGGATTATATTTCTTTGGAATCTCTTTGCCACAGACAGCTTCTTTTCCATCCCATGGATACTGGGAATTCACATACTGCAATTTGTCATAGCCAAAAAGCTGTATGGAAGAAGGCACCATAATCTCATCCCAGTTGCTGCTGTCATAATCCTTACGATAAAAGCCCTCTATGACTTCTGCTAAGTTATTGGCATATGCAAATTTCCATCTGCCATTGAGGCTGGTGAGAAAACTGCTTTCCACACCGTCTGCCTCTTTTCCGGTTGCATAATATCCATGGTCTGAATGTGCCGGCATCCGCCGGATTGCAAAACAGTCTGGCTCATAAATTACATTTTCGTTAAATTCCATAGCTCTTCTCCTTTATGATTTTACAGAACCGGTAATTCCTTCTACGAAGTTCTTCTGTAATACGAAGAATATAATCAGCATCGGAATTGTAGAAATCGTGACTGCAAGCATCATGCTTCCATAATCAATGGTATATCGTGCGGTCAGTCCAGATACCAGAATCGGCATAGTCTTGGAATTTTCATTCTGTAATACGATCAATGGCCACATGTAGCTGTTCCATGCATTCATAAAGCTTACAATTGCAGCTGCTGCGTAGGTAGATTTCATAATCGGTAAGAACATTTTAAAGTAAATGCCCCATTCACCTACTCCGTCAATCCGGGCTGCTTCAATGATTTCATCCGGAAATGATTTTGCTGCCTGGCGGAACATGAATATCATAAATGCAGTAGAAACGGTCGGTAAAATACATCCAACGGTTGTATTTAAAAGTCCCATCTTTCCAAACATACGGAACAATGGAATTACAGTTGCTGCAGTCGGTACCATCATGGAAAGTAACAAAATGGACATAATTTTATCTTTGTATTTATCATGGAATTTTTCGAATCCATAACCTGCCAGTGAGCAGACAAATACATTTAAAACCATGGAAACTACTGCGTTCCGGATGGAATTCCACATTGCCTGTGAAAGAACCGTTGTATCCAGAAGAGATTTTAAGTTTTCCATCAGGTAATTGCCCGGAAGAATTTTTCCTACAATGACATCCACACTTTTATTGGTTCCACTGACAATCATCCAGTACATTGGGAAGATGGAAATGATTGCGACCAGAATTAGGAATACATATTTCCAGAAATATACGAATTTTCTTTTACTCATTTCTCATCACCTACTTTCATCTGAATAAAGGCAAGGATTGCCACCAGGATAAATACTACATAAGAAATTGCGGATGCATATCCAAAGTTTGGATTTCCTGCAAAAGACAAATTGTATATGTAGTGGGATATTGTCATGGACGTATTTGCCGGTCCACCATTGGTAATATTCATAGACTCATCGAAGAGCTGTAAGGTTCCATTGGTTGACATAATTGCCGTCAGTAAAATTGTCGGACGAAGCATCGGGATTGTAATCTTAGTAAACTTCTGGAATGCATTGGCTCCATCTACAACTGCTGCTTCATAAATAGAACTGTCAATATTCTGCAATGCCGCCAGGAAAAATATCATATTATAACCGGTCCATCTCCACAATAATGCCAGTACGATTACAATTCGTGCGGTCCAGGTATTTCCCAGCCAGTTGATTGGAGATGCAATCAGATGCAGATTCGTAAGAATCGTATTGATGAATCCGTCCACAGAGAAAAGAGAACGAAAAATAATGGAATACGATACCAGGGAAGTAGTACATGGTAAGAAAATTGCAAGACGGAAAAACCACTTTCCTTTTAATCTCTTATCATTCAAAAGCGATGCTAAGAACATTGCTATCACCAGCATGATTGCTACTTCTAAGATCAGATAAATAAAAGTATTGCTTAATGTCATTTTAAAAATTTTATCCTGGAACATTCTTTTATAGTTAGAAAGTCCGGTAAAAGTCATGTTCGTTCCGCTTCCGCGTTTTAAGGATAAAATAAAGGACTGTATCATCGGCACGAAATTGAATATGACAATCATTATCGATGCCGGTATTACGAATGTCCATCCCATAATCTTTCTTTTCTTCGTTTTCACTGTTGTTCCTCCAATTCGTATCGACTTTACAGCTTTCTTCTTGAAAATTCTGCCTGCACAGCAGCTGCTATGCAGGCAGTTTGTAAAGCGCTTCTGCTAAATTATTCGCTCATTGCAAATGATACGGTATCATCTGCTTCTTTTAACGCTTCCTGAATATCCTGTCCCTGCTGAATCTGGGTAAGCGCTGTTCCAAGTGCGGATTTTGCTTCCTCCCAATACTGACCTAATGTGATAGCCGGTACTTCAGCACCATAGTTAGCAAATCTCTCGTAAATCTTATCGCCACCGAAGAATTCATTTTCCTGTGAGTATGCATCACTTTCTGCTGCCGGAAGGTAGGTTGCTACTGCACCGGTAGTAGGAAGAATAGTATCATAAAGCTCTGTGCTGCTTGCAAATGTATTCTTTAAGAAATCGATAGCAAGGTCTTTGTTTGGTGAGTCATTCATAACCATCCATCCTGCACCACCATTATTACTGTAATTGGTTGCATTTGGAGCATTGTCCAGTCTTGGCATTGTAGTAACGCCCCAGTCACCGGACTGGTCTTCCTGTGCCTGAATGGTACTTGTAATCCAGCATCCGTTGATTACGCTTGCTACTGTTCCGTTGTTGATAGTTCCAATATACTGATCCCAGTCATTTACTTCTACTAAAATTCCCTTGTCAACCATGGTCTCATAATCTTCTACAGCTTCTGCAACTACATCATTTCCCGCAAAATTTGGATTGCCATCTTCATCAAACATGCTGTCGCCTGCACTCCTTAACATTGCAATCAATAAGTCAGGTCCACCAGCCTGTGCGCTTAATAATGGTTTGCCGGTCTTTGCTAATACATCTTCGCCAAGTTCAATGAATTTGGACCATGTAATATCAGTAAAGTCATCAATAGAATAACCAGCTTCGCCGATTACATCGGTACGAATAAATAATGCGGTTACACCACTGTCGAATGGTACATTGTAATTCTTTCCATCTACTGTTCCAATTGCTGTTTTATAACTTGCAAACTTGGAGAAGTCAATTCCGGAATCAGATAAATCTGCAAATAAGTCCGGATAGTTCTTTACATTATTTAATAAAGCAGTGTCATTCATAAGAATGATGTCTGGTAGTGTATCGGTCTGTCCAGAGGTTGCTGCTGTTGTAAGCTTGGTCTGAATATCCTCCCAGGATGTTTCTACTACATTTACGTTTACATCCGGATGGTCTTTCTGATAAATCTTTTCTGCCTCTTCCATAGCCGGAATATTAAAGGTTGCATCCCAGCACCATACGGTCAGTTCGTTTGAAGATGCTTCGGTATTTGAAGCGGAATTATTTCCATTGTCAGAACTACTGGTGGAACCACATCCAACCATTCCAATTGTCATTGCTGCGGTAAGAATTGCAGCCAAAATCTTTTTCTTCATTTGTCTTCCTCCTGTCATTGTAAAAAGTATCTCTTCCCCGTTTCTTATATTTTCTTATCGTGAACGCGTTTCACTTGATTACATTGCTAATATAATACCGGTTCTGTAAAATGTCAAGCGGTTAACATGCGAAATATTAGGTTTTCACAAGATAATGCCACGTTTTTTGTGCAGTATGCACTAATGTCAACCAATTTATCCGTTTTATACCACGAAAAAATAGTTCTAAATTCATGTCAACCGATGGACACGAACTAAGAACTATTGTCTTTTCTTTTATTTATTTATCATTTCTGTCAATCTGTTACTTTTCTTTTGTTGTACCACGCTTCATTAAGCTGACCGGAAGTACCACCTTTGCCGGCATTACGCCGCCACCTCGCTTTTTTAAGATGGCATCCACTGCCAGCTGTGCCATTTCCTTAATCGGCTGCCGGATTGTAGTCAGCATCGGATTTACCAGTGTTGCAATATTGACATCATCAAAACCTACAATCTGCACATCCTCCGGAACCCGCTTTCCAAGGGCACTGCATGCCTGAATGGACTGGGCTGCAATGACATCACTGCTGGCAAAAATTCCATCAATCTCCGGATATGTCTGCAGCGTCTGCTTGATATTTTCCAGATATTCCATCACGCTGTAGGACGCTTCGCTTGTTTCTATTTCATGATGCCGGATTCCGTATTTCCCGCATACCTCCCGGAAGCCTACACAACGTCTGTCTGCCGGCATCACCTGTCGCTCTACTCCACTAAAATGCACAATTTCTTTACATCCGCATTTAGCAAGATGTTCTGTAGCAAGCACTCCTCCCATATAGTTATCACACTGGATATTGCAGTCCCCCAATGCATCATCACACTCTATGGTAACAATTGGAATATTCAGATTCAGGAATTCATTGGCACTTACTGTTCCACTGCATAATATGATTCCTGCCACCTGATTACTTTTAAACATCTCTACATATTTCCGTTCGTTGCTGCGCTCCTCCTTGGAGTTGCAGACTATCATTTTATAATTTTCCGCTGCCGCCGCCGATTCAATATTACTTAAAAGCTTCGCAAAATACGGGTGCACGATATGTGGTACGATTACGCCAATCGTGCTGGTATGCTGTTTTGAAAGAGAACGGGCTACCTCATTGGGCTGATAGCCTATCTCCTTCATGACATCATATACCTTCTGTCTGGTCTTCTCACTGATATATCCACGGTTATTAATTACTCTCGAAACAGTCGTAACAGTTACTCCTGCCCGTTCTGCCACATCCTTTAATGTACTCAAAATTGTCCCCCTTCTCCTTGGTTGTTACTATAACGATAGCACTTTTATGCCGATATGTCAACATGACATATCAACATGTCACATGCTGATGAAGATATTTTTCTCTCGTTGCCAGTCCCCCACGGATATGACGCTCTGACTTATTGACATCCAGTACTTTCCTTGCTTCCCGCGCCAGGGTCGGATTCACCTGGGATAAACGTTCTGTTACGTCCTTATGTACCGTACTCTTACTGATTCCAAACTGCTTTGCGGTCTGACGCACTGTCGCATTGTTATCTATAATGTATTTGGCTATTTCTACGGCTCTTTCTTCTATATAGCTTTTCAAAGAAAATCCCCTGCAATACTTGTTTTTACATTGTATGCAGAGGATTTGCTTTTATGTATGGCTTTTTTATCTCATCTATATTCTATTTCAAATAACCCTTTTTCCCTGTGAATACTACTGCCGCTCCGCATAATGCCAAGAGTGCAAGCAGATATCCAACCGGTGATTCATCACCTGTTTTCAATACTTTTGTTTTCTGTGCTGTGGTCTGGTCTGCAGTTGCATTATTACTTCCATTTGTTGTATCAGCTTTCTTCGCAACGGTAAATTCGGCGGTTGCTTTCTTTTCTTCCCCACTGATAGAAGACACAATCGCAACCGTATGCTTTCCGGTAGCAAGGCTTTCTAAGTATTCTGCAGTAAAGGTGACAATGGTAGAGCCTTCTGTTACCGTATAGTTTTTCGCATCTACTACGGTGCCATCCACTTCTACACGAAGGAAGCTGCTGATACCGGCGTCACTGCGGAAACGAAGCGTTGCACCACTTTCCTTTGTCCATTCTCCACCAGCGCCTTCAATAATGACCGGTGTTGCCGGTTTATAATCCGGGTTCTTCTCATTACAGCCTTCCCGTCTGCAGACTTCTGCATTGTTGCTAAAGTCATGTCCTAATGGATTTCCACTGGTAAAGGTTTCCGTTCCCTTTGCCCCACACAGCTTGCAGGATTTGTAGTAAACTGCCGGTGCCGTACAGGTTGCTGCTGTTTTCAGATAGGAATCTGATACTGTTTCCACCCATTCACCATGCTTGCATGTAATTGTAAATTCTTTTGTTGCTTTCGTATCTGTTCCAACTGTAATCTGTGCCTTATAACTGCCCGGTAACTTTGGTGCACCTCCAACGGCTTCTGCTCCGCTGTTGTCACCGTTGGTCTTTGTGTCTGTTCCACTCAGATAATATACGATTTCCGGAACCGGAAGATTAAGTCTCTTCCAGTCTTCGGATGTTGTTATATTGGCAGCTTTTGCTGTTCCATCATAGTCTGTATTCTCAGCTGATAAGGATAACCATAAAGATGCATCTTTCTCATCACAATCTCCCAAGCCGCTGCAGGCTGCAAGAATACGGCTTCCATCTTTGTTTTCATCTACGGCATAACTCCATGTGTGACTGTGCTTCCACATACCAATCAGGAGTGTTTTGGCAAATCCTCGCTCTCTATAGTCCTCATTGTTATTAACTGCAATACAATTTGTCCATGTCTTCGGTGTATCTGTCAATTCCGAAATATCTGCCATCATAGCTGTAGAACTTTTCATTGACATGGCATCTCCAACTGTAATGCATGCATCACTTTTTCCATATCCTTCTGATACAGAAATGGCACCCCAGCCGAGTCCATCTGCAGTTGCATAAAGAGAACCGTTTGGACTATTCTCAATGCTTACACTTCCATGTCCAAAAATTGCAAAACTACCATAAGTTTCAGAGTCTCTTTTTATGCTGACCAGTTCATTGCTTCCAACCAATGTAATATGAATATGGTCTACATTACTGTATATATTATTATAATAAGATTTCATTTTTAAATTTGAAAATGTTACCTTAGAAAAACTGTCAAGTGGGGGGTTATTAAATTCTCCCAGCTCAATAATATCTGATGTAGGTTCTGCATTTTCATCCATTGCAATCGTAATGTCATCCGTCAGAATAGTAAGCGAATTTCTATTTCCAGATCCATATTTTACATAGGTATAATCGACTCCTTCTACAATCGTCCCCGAATCCCTTGACAACGTAAATGGTCCCACCTGTACCGAATTTGTAGCTGCCTTTGTCTCAACTGTCATCCCCTGCATAAGACCTGCTACCATCATCAACGCAAGTAACAAGGAAAATAAACTTTTCTTCTTTTGTTTCATGTACATCCTTCCCTTCTTAAATTACACTTAAATTACTTTTTTCTTTTTTCACTTTTCACACTCTCAATGCTGTGTTACAATGACACTGTTATTTTACACCGCACATCAATGTACGATGCAATCATTTTACAAATTTTGCCGGTAATTGTGAAAAAATATATGATATGAAAATTTTGTGTGAAATAAAGACCGGCTGGTTTGCCTCAAAACACCAACAGTTCTTAAATGTATGTTTTGCTTGTTTGTAAGCTGTCTTTCCGTTGCTTTGACCGGCTGCCCGGTTGTCAAACATTGGAAAGACTGGCTTTCATAGAGAAAAGCAAAACATATATTTTAGAACTACGGTGTTTTGAAGTGATGCAGCCGACTTTATTTCTTCAAAATTTCTAAATCCATTCTTTTCACAATCACCGAATAAATAAAAAGGGGGAAACATTTTGAAAGAACTGTTTTCAATTGGAGATGCCGCAGACTTTGTGGGCATCACAAGAAGAATTATTTTAAATTATGAAGCTCATGGACTGGTTTTTCCGGATGTAAAAGAAGACCCATCAGGCAATCGTTACTATACCATTGATACACTGACGAAGATTCGAACCATCCGCTCGCTGCAGAATCTTGGCCTGTCACTGGATGAAATCCATGGCTACTTCGACAACTCCAACGACCTTTTATCCATGGTTCGAAGGCTGGAAGCTTTGCGGGATGAATTAAATGCCAATATCAAAGCCTTATACGAAAGAATCAATCAGGGATTTGAATCAATGGAAATCATTACAATTCCACCACAGACGGTGTACTGCCGCAAAACGGAAAGTGACAGCATCGCAGAAAAGACGAATTTGTTAAGAGAGGTTGCCTTGGAAGCACTGCAGAACTATGGTCCGGCACATACCGGGCAGATTTATTTTACGGAAGCTCCCATTACGGATGCAAAGGATATGTCCTTTTTTGCTGTTGTCCCGGCAGGAAGCAAGGGTGAGCACATTTTAAATTTCCCCGCCCAGAAAGCAGTCTGCCTCTATCATCATGGAGCGTATGAAGAATTGCCATCGGTTCATGATACCCTTCTTTCCTATGCCAGAGAGCAAAAACTTACACCGGTTGGTATCTTCCGTCACTGTTACTTAGAGGGGCCACCACAACATAAAGATAAAAGTAAATTTATTACCCAGGTACTGCTGCCAGTGTGCTGATAACGCATATTTGCTGATACTGCTCATGCAACAATATTATGCATGTTTTAAATGACATGTATCCGGCTCCACCTGCCGCTTAGATACCGGACGCTGAATGCGATAGCACGAAGCGTCCAATCGGCAAACATACCAATCCACACCGCCATTGGTCCGAAACCACAGCTGCGGATCAGATATACACACAGTGCCACACGGCAGAACCACATGGTAAGACTGGATAAAATCATGGAAAATTTCACATCTCCGGCGGCACGCATGCCATAAGCCGGGATAAATGCCAGCACCCATACAATCGGTTTTACAATCGTAATTGCTATTATCATTTCCATGCAGAGGGAGGCACTTTCTGCTTCCATTCCAGCTAAAAATGTAACCGGCTTTGTCAATAAAAATACCACTGCACAGGAAATCAGAATAACAATTTCTGCATAGCCGCAGAGTTTCACCATATAATAACGCGCCTCTTCCACTTTTCCGGCTCCAATACATTGTCCTACTACTGTCATCAGGCCGATTCCGATTCCAATGGCTCCGATTCCGTTTAAGTTTTCCAGAATAATGGTCATTGCCTGCGCAGCAATGGCTGCCGTTCCAAGGGTTGATACGCTGGACTGGATTGCCAGCTTTCCAAACTGGAACATTCCGTTTTCAATTCCGGATGGAATTCCGATAGAAAGAATTTTTCCAATCAAAGGGAAGTTCGGACGGATTTTAAGATAATGATTTACCACAATCACCTGATCCGGTTTCCGCAGATTCCAGAAAATGACTACTGCACAAAAGATTCTGGAAAATAATGTAGAAAGGGCTGCTCCTTCCACCCCCATCTGAAATCCAAAGATAAGCACTGCATTTCCGGCAATGTTGAGTCCATTGGAAAGCACGGAAATCATCATTGGAAAACGGCTGTTTCCTGCCGCCCGGTAAAAGGCTCCGCCGGCATCAAAAAGTGCAATAAACGGAAAGGAAATGGCTGTCAGTAGGAAGTAAATCATGGAATTATCCATAACTGCCTCTTCTACCTGTCCGAAAATCAGATGCAACAGCGGTCCACGAAATACAATGCAAAGTATGGACAATACCGTTGAAATCGTCAGGACACTTAAGGTTACCTGTCTTGCTGCTTCATTACTGGATTCCCGGTCTCCTCTTCCAAGATACTGGGAACAGATAATTGCCGCTCCTGCTCCCAATGCCGTAAATACCTGTATGACCAGCACATTGATGGAATCCACTAGAGATACCGCAGAAATTGCGGCACTTCCCACATTGCTTACCATCATGGTATCCGCCATTCCCATAAAGGAATTCAAAAGCTGCTCTACCATAATCGGCAGAAGCAGCGTAATAAGTTGCTTATTGGAAAACATCATATGTTCCCGGTCTAATTTTGTTGCATCATATAATCTTATCTTTTGCATTTTATTTCACTTCTTACTCTTTTACTACCGGTGTAAAATCCTCTGTATCACCGCAGAAGAAGCCTCCTGCACCGGCGATGATTTTCTGCATGATTTTTTGCATAAATGCATAGTTTTCTATGTCAATTGTGACAGCAAAAAGAGCATGAATATCATGCTCTTTTAAATAAGCATTGGCATATTCATCCTTTAAATTGACTGCAATCTCCTCGATATCCATGGAATGATGCTCTGGAACCTCCACTTCCAACACTCCGGCTTCTTTCCAGATTTCTGTTTCGATGCCATCCATTCCATCTAATGCATTTTCAATCTCTGCTACTGTGATGGAATTTGGATTCATATAAAGCCACTCTTTGGTAACGGTGGCTGTGCCTGCTTTCTTTTCTCTTATTTTCTTTAACTTTGATTTATTCTTCATATCCGCTCCTGTTTGTGTTTATGGATATGTTCATCTTAGCACAAACATGGACTTCTGTCTCCCTACTTTTTTACTTCTTCATCCATAAAATATAAACGGGATGCAAAATCCGGGTAGTGCCTTACCTTATCATTGTATCCGGTTCCGCCAAATGCCGGGCTGACATGAACGCCGCCATACATTAAGATATCTCCATATGCATGGAAGTCTTCCGTCTCGCCATCCATTTTTACCAATTTCGAAAGCACCTGATGGGTCAGGGAATCCTGTTTGATATGAACCGGCGAAACCGTATTTACCAGATCACCGAATTCTTTGATATTATATTTTAATTTCCGGTTGTAGAAATGGTAACGGACATCCGGCAGCAATCCCTTCGGATAATAGGTCTGCTGCTGCATATTCGGCACCACCAATTTCTGCATCAGCATACCCACTGCCTTCGTGCCATCTTCCGATACGCAGGTCCATTCCATCTGATTACCGGCTTCATCCGCTAAAACGCTGCCGCCCATTCCACTCTGTGTTCCATCGTAAAAGCTTCTGCCCCGGTAAAAGGTTCCCTGCTGCAACACCTTCCGCCATTTCTTATATAATGCAATCTGCTCCTTCATGGCTTCCTTTTCTTCTTTTTTCATATCACAGAGGTTGCATTCATAGCCGAAGCTTCCAAAGCATGCCACCTGAAATCTTGTCTCTAATGGCGTATTCCGCAGCGTCTGGTGATTCGGGCAGGCAGACACATGAGCACTGACTGCTGACAGCGGATAGCCATAACTATAATTTTCTTCTATCTCCGCCCGGCACAATGCATCCGTATCATCACTGCCCCAGATCTGCGGAAAATAGCATAAGATTCCAAGGTCAAAGCGGTTGCCGCCTGCTGCACAGCCTTCAAATAAAATCTCCGGAAACCGTTCCGTCAGTTCCTTCATGCAGCGGTATAATCCCAGCACATAGCGGTGTGCCACTTCTCCCTGCCGTTCCGGTGGAAGTGCTGTGGAATAATAATCACTGAAGGTCCGGTTCATGTCCCATTTCACATAGGAAATGTCTGCTGAAGAAAAGACTTTACTCATGCTCTCAATAATATAATCCTGTACTTCTCTTCTTCCCAAATCTAAAATCCGCTGGTTTCTTCCTTCCGAATGAGGCTGTCCCGGAATCTCAATGGTCCAGTCCGGATGTGCCACATAAAGTTTGCTTTTCACATTGACCATTTCCGGCTCCACCCAGATACCGAATTGCAGTCCCAGTCCGCGAATCTTATCGGATAAACCTTTAAGCCCACCCGGCAGCTTCTTCGCATTTGCTTCCCAGTCTCCTAAGGAACTGCTGTCATCCATCCGTTCGCCAAACCAGCCGTCATCCATTACAAATAATTCTATGCCAACTTCTTTTGCTTCCTTTGCCAGCTTCAGTAACTTCTTCTCACTGATGTCAAAATAGGAAGCCTCCCAACTGTTAAGCAGTATCGGCCGCTCCTTCTTCTGCCAGGTTCCACGGACAATATGCTCCCGGATAAAATGATGCAGCCTCTGGCTCATCTGGTTAAATCCGTTTTCTGCATATGCCATCACTGCCTCCGGTGCCTGAAAGCATTCTTCCGGTGCCACTTCATAGGAAAATGCCTGTGGGTTGATTCCTGTCACCAGACGCATTTTGCCAAAGCTGTTTACTTCTGTTGCTTCATAGTGATTACCGGAATAGATAAGGTGAAAACCAAAGCATTCCCCGGCATCCTCTGTGGTCTTCGGCCGGCTTAGCATCACAAAGGAATTGGCCCGGCTTGAAGTGGTTCCGGTATAGGAAGCATTTACTAATTTTCCTGCTGTTACCGGCATATCACTCCGCTTCATTTCTCTTGCCCAGGCTCCATGAAATGTAGTAAATGCATAATCATGCCCATCAAAGTCAAGCTGCAGGCTCATCAGCCGTTTCAACTGCACAGCTTTCTTTCCGTTATTATAGAATTTCGCACTGCGGCTGATGATGTCACAGGATGGATAGACATAATAATACAATTCCAGTGCCAGCTCATTTCCTTCGTCCGCAAGCCGGATACAAAGCTGCTCCACTTCCTCTTCGCTGCCATAGGAACCCGGCAGTTCCGCAAAGGCTTCCTTACCTTTGGTTATCTCTGCTTCCTTGTATACAAAATCTATCGTATTGCTTCCATTGACATTCACCACTTCCACAAAAGGTTCTCTTATATCTCCTTTTCCATAGGCGGACATTTCAAGGCGCATATCCTCTAAGGAATATGCTTTCTGCTCTTCGTTATACAGAATCACATTACCCGGTGCAAAGACATGCTTTTCCACCAGCGGCTGCATATCTGCTTCGTCCTCGATATGAAGCTTTCTGCCATAATAAAGATGTTCCAGCTGTCCGGTAGGAAGTACCCGGAAGCAATAGGTGGTATGGTCGGTATCCAGAATAAAATAATCCTTTTCCTTACGAATCATCGATAATTTTCCTTCCCTTTAATCTGTTCTGTGATTTCCTGCACTTTTTCTTCTGTCAGGATAAATTTCTTACGGAATACCAGCACTGCAATCAGTAAGCCGATAATCGGAATTCCTGCCATCGTCATGCGGAGTCCTAAAAGGGAGCTGCCGGACGCAGCAGCTGCGGCTGCTGTTTCTGCAGTATCATTACTTAAGTGGCAGAGATTTAAGCAGATGGAAGCTGCCAGTGCAGCTACTCCGGATGCCAGTTTTACCACAAAGGTCTGCATGGAAAAGATAACACTCTCATCTCTCCGGTTATTTTTCAGTTCGCCATAGTCCACGGTATTTGCAAGAAATACGGTGGTAAGTACCGTCAGCATTCCAAAGGCTGTAAAGATAAAGAATGACGGAATAAATAATAACAATAAGTTTGACATATTTGTCAGTGTCAATATAAATAATACACCATAACCTGCGATTGCCATAACAAAGCTTACATAAAATACCTTCAAGACACTTAAGAATTTACGCAGCAGTGGGAAGAATATCATCATGGAAATAATCTGGATTCCACCACCAAAGGTATTGAATAAAGTATAGCTGTTATACCACGCGTCCCCGCCAAAATCATATTTGAAGAAATAAATCAAAAGGTTGGAAGTAATATAAAGAGAGCAGTTAATCAGCACTATCGTAATAACAACGGTCATTGCCTGGTCATTCTGTAACAATGCTTTAAACATCTGTCCTACTGACGGAGAGTCCACATTTACGGTAGATTTTTCCTTGATGCTCATACAGGTAATAGTAATAAAAATCACAAATAATACTGCAATGATTAACGCAAACCATTTAAAACCGGCACGCTCATTGCCCTGACCTAATAAAACCACGCATTTTACCGTGATAATGGTAATCAGTGCGGAACCCACGCCTGCACAGGAACGGGCAAGAGTAGAAAGTCCCTCTCTTTCTTTTCCACCTTCGGTAAATGCCGGAATCATAGACCAAAATGGAATGTCCATCATAGTATAGGTAACACCCCACAGCACATAGGTTACTGCTGCATAGGCAACCAGTCCGCTGCCATCTAATGCAGGTGGTGCAGCAAACATCAGATATAAGATTACTGCATTGGTTATGGTTCCAATCAAAAGCCACGGACGGAACTTACCCCAGCGGGTTCTCGTCTTGGCTACGATAATTCCCATAATCGGATCATTAAATGCATCAAATACTCTTGCTGCCATCAGAATAATTCCCATCGCAATGGCACTGACATTCAAAATATCCTGATAGTAATATAAAATGTAACTTGCAGAAAGCATGTATACCATGTCTTTGCCAACTGCACCAAGGCCATATGCCACTTTTTCTTTTGTTGTTAATCTCATTGTCCTTCTCCTCCTTTTCGTAAGCCCATTGCCAGTTCCACTACCCTGTATGCGCCATCGTAAATCCCCTGTTTCTTATTTTCCATAATTGCTTCACACATATCGGTAAGCAGATGGTCTGAGCTTTGGAATAATTCCAGCATCTGCAAGGTATGTGGAATATCACGACATTCCAGGGTACCGTCCCCAATCTCTGCGGAATGGATGGCACCCCACTGTTCATGTCCACCCACTCTTTTGATAAAGAGCTTCGGCACCGGATAAAATGCCAGTTCGCTTGGCTTTGTCACCATCACATCACAGCTTCGCATCAAAAGATTCGTGCAGTACACTGCTTCGAAAATATTCTTATGATAGAAGCTATGGACTCCGGTTACTTCCCCATCCAGTGCAGCTTCGGCAAACTGCCTTGTATTCTCCCAGTCATCAAAATGCTCCGTTGCTGCATTTTTAAGTCCCGGAATTTCCTGTAATAATTCTTCCCAGACATTCCGGTAATCTCCTACATTGACATAAAGTGCTGCCCTGCCTTCCCGGATTGCCGGCATCAGATATCTGATAATAGCTGCAAAAATTTCTCTCTGGGCTCCTGCTCCGCCGATGGTTAATAAGAAACGCATCGTTTTCTTCTCCTGCTTTCTTTTAATTCTCGCTTCGCAGTCTGCTTCAATATTGCTTACCAGCTCATGGTCAATATAATGTCCCGTGTATATAAGATCTTTTTCCGGCATAGGATTTAAGACATCTTTTCCCTGCATGCCATTTAAAATCCGATAGCCCTGATACGCATAATGAGTCTGAACTGTATGAAGGCTTCCTTCGGATAAATGCAATGCCATCGGCCAGTTATCCGGAATCGCATTGACTACATATTTCATGCCGGCATGTATAGCTGCCTGTGCCGGCCACACATGGGTTGCTACCACCGGAATTTCTTTTGGTACATTCCGGTAAACCGGAGCCATAAGCTCTGCATTTTTCTGGTCAGAAGCATTATAGGAAAGCTTCCGGAACCCTTCATAATTCATTGGCTCCCACACCAGTTTATTAAAGAGCTTACTCTTACCGGAAAGTCTAGAACCCAGAGAATACAAATCATTCTGTGCGCCAATGACCTTCGTGCAGGTAGTCCTAGGATAGGAATTTAAGTCCATCCAGTATGGTGTGTAGCCCATGGATTTTGCTGCGGATGCAATTGCCATGGAAATCCGGTAATGTCCAAATCCCATACGGATATTTCCTACAATGATTCCCTTCTCTTTGTCAAATTCCAGTTGATATTTCACATATTTTAGGAAATTTAATAACTGTTATATTTGATTATCAA
>ERZ809744.111-NODE-111-length-26066-cov-8.60882_pt1 | contig 26066 bp, 17 predicted proteins | sample MGYA00520454_ERZ809744 | MGnify/ENA primary metagenome ERZ809744 (study PRJEB31588, sample SAMN03401198) | human gut metagenome | study: EMG produced TPA metagenomics assembly of the PRJNA231909 data set (A prospective, longitudinal analysis of the... | reverse complement strand
AGTCAGCATATGGAATACTGCGCTCAAATGCACCGCCTACAGTTACAGTCTGGATACACTGCAGAACCCCATTCTCAACATCATACCAGAACAGATTTGCCATAAGTCCTGCACAGGAGGCATCTGCCTTTACGGAAAGCACAGCCGGGAAATCGAAAGCTCCGCTTCTTCCAAGATGGAGACCGAAATCATTCTGGTTTGTGGAGATCAGGCTGTATAACGCTGCCGGGATATATTCTGCTGTGTTTGTAACAGAAAGATCTATATCCGCAGGTGTTTCTGCTGTAATGGAAGTACCGTTGATCTTCCAGATGAAACCATTCTCCATATCAAGGTTCAGGGAAATATCTTTGCCCTTTATCCCGGATAAAACAGAAGCAGGAAGTGTCTCAGCCCCATTCATGATAATAGAGATGGTATCTTTTTCTTGGGAAGCCTTAATCAGATCATTGACAGCCTTCCAGCCTTTCTTCTGGAAACTTCCTTCAATGTAAGGTTCCCCGTCGCCAAGTTTTCCGAGGGTTTTTGTATCCTGATGTTTGCACCGTTTACAGGTGTAAGTTATGATTCCGTCAGTTTCTGCAGTTGGTTCTGTAGTGATAACGCCATTGTCATAGTCATGGCCGTATGCGGAAATGGTGTAGCCATAGGAAAGTGTTTCATTACAGTCTTTACAGTAGGTATCTCCACTGTATCCACTGGAAGTACAGGATGGGGATGAGTAGTAACGTCCGGCTGTATGTTTGTGTTCGCATTTACTTCTGGTGATTGTATAAGTAACAGTTTCTGTTACATAATTTCCTTTATCTGTGCCATTGTAAACTGCATCGGCAGAGATAGGTTCCTCTACTTTTAATTCTTTTGATTTATCAGTGTCTTTCCATATCCAGTGTTTGGGAAGAATAGTGGTGATATCGCCGACCTTTTTACAGGACCATGGAACGGTTATTTTGGTATCTGATGGTGATGGATAATTTGGTGTTTGGGCTGCTCGACTGATGATTGCTTTATAATATTTTTGTGAAATCCAGGTAGCATAATTGGGATTGGAGATCCGTATAAAAATTTTGGTATTTTCTGCGTCGGTTACCGTTTTTACAGCAGGAATATCGTCGTCAGAATTCAAAATTTTCCATGTATGTTTATTATCAACACTGTATGCAATAATACTATTTTGGGGAATTGTATTTTGGTCAATAGTGATAACCGGATAAGAAATTCCATCATACGTACCTGTGTGTTCAGTGATTTTAGGGGTAAGTGTACCCGGGTTAATATCAAATTTCCAGTTTTCGTTTGTTAAATAACCAGAAGATGCATTGTAAAAATCGCCTCCGTTTACATCAATCTTTACAATATAAGTCCCAACATCTTTAGGCTCGGTTATCTCGGTTGTTGAATCATTTTCTTTGAAATATTTTACTGTGAAGTTTACTACGCCTTTAATGGTGTCATTTACAGTAATGCTAGGAGTTTGTGAACTTCCATTATAAATAAAATTCCGCGGACCCTTAAATTCAAAAATATCACTGGTGGCATTACGTTTGGTGTTACTAAATGTACCTGATTCTGAATCTTCTGAATCAAAAATATAACTTCTTCGTTCTGTTCCAACATTTACAATATGATCTTCTCCAGTCAGCCATGCATACAGATTTGTATCAGTAGGGTTAACTGCTTGATGATTGTTAGGTTCCCATGGCTTAAGATTTTGATCAATTATTACCTTTTTAGAATTTAAATTTTCAATAGTACAACAGTAAACCTTTTCCCCGTGGTCGTTTGTTGGGGAGCTGGATACGGAAGAGGCTTTTACCGAGCCGCCATTAATAATAATCTGATTACTACTGATGTCTTCTTTCGGCTCCTCCTCGGAAGATGCAGTTACCGAGCCGCCATTGATAGTAAGTGAACTACTCTTGATACCAAAATGGGTTCTGGAAGAGGCTTTTACCGATCCGCCATCAATAGTAATATTAGATTTAGTGCCGCCAATCGCACACCATTGGTCTGAAGAGACTTTTACTAATCCACCCTTAATAGTAATATTAGAGTTATTGCCGCCAATTCCCATAGACTGGAACGAAGATGCAGTTACTGCTCCACCCTTAATAATAATATGAAAGGCGGGGGAAAGATCGGAATTGCCACTACTACCGATTCCTGTTCCGTGTTTCGAAGAATTAGCAGTTAAACTACCATTCGTTCCAGGAGAATTATCTATTATAAGTTTAGTAGTACCGTCTATCTGCAAAGCAGCACTATTTATGTAGGTGGATTGAAGAAGGTTGCTACTTTCTAGATATATATACATCAGCGTGAACAGTATTTGTTATTCGTAGTGGTGGTGTTCGATCGGCGGAGTGAATATTTACATTATTTAGATAAACCTTAACTGTTCCTGAATCAATATGATCAATTAAGATGGGAGCATCATTATTACCAGTACCATTAAATCTGTACGAACCAGCAGAAGTTATTTTCCATATACCCTTGCTAGAGTCATAATAGTTAAGGTTAGTAATATCATTCATATCAATTCCTATAGGTTCCGTTTCGTCTGCAGTAGCCGACATAATATTTACTTCACTGCTAAATTCGGGTACGTTCTCTGAACTGAACACAGATAATTCTTCTTCTGTTTCTTCTATTACTTCCTGATTATCATCGGAAAAGATTTCAGGAGTTTCTTCATTTACCTCTTCCAGATTCCCGGAAGTAAATTTCTCCGCAAATATAGTCTGAGGGGGCATGTTTGTGGAACACAGTGCAAGTGCCATAACCCCGGCTAATAATTTCTTTCTCATAAAGATCGCCTCCCTGTTATAAAATATATGTTTATAGGGATATTATACATCATGGAATGAAATTATATAATGCCCATTAGAAGGCAAAAAAGTGCCTTTTTGCTATTATTTATTTACAAATGGTTTCAATTCTTCGCGTTTTTCTATACCCAACAGATGGAAAATGCGGGAAAGATAATGTTTGATCGTATTTGGTGACAGAGACAGTTGTTTTGCGATTTCCTGATTGGTCCAGCCTTTGCTTGCGAGCATGGCTATGGAGTATTCCATAGGCGTCAGTTTATCTGTAACAGAGGACTGAAGCTGTGGGTTATGAATAGCCATCCAGCCACGACTGAAGGCAATAACTGCCTGGGAAAGCTGTCTGTAACTTTCCGGTTCTGCAGGTTTGATGCAGGCTTCAATCTGTCCAAGCATTAATCCATGATGTTCGATAAAAGGTTCCAGAAATCCATCCGGTTTTGCCATGTTCCATGCTTTTATCAGAGCTTCTCTGGCCTCATCCTGCTGTTTCAGGTTGATCAGACACATAATGATCACGCAGTAGAGATATTCCATGGCAACAGGATAACAGCCGTCAAGCATCAGAAAGACAGACTGGCATAATCCCAGTGCCCGTTTATATTCTTTGTGAAGATAAGCGTTATGAGCGAGTACATAAACTGCATAAGCGCGAAGCCCTGAAGGTAAGGAGGGCAGAAAATCCTGAAGAGGAGGAAGTCCGTCTGTGGGAAGATGCATCAGTACCATGGCCAGATAGTTGGCAAAAACACAGGAAGCCATGATTCCTTTTGGTGCAGAACTGTCTTTTGCAAGAAGAAGACATTCCTGGATATTTCTGAATCCCATTCTGGAAGCAGATGGATTGCCCAGAGTAAGATTGGAAAAAGAATATAAAAGTGCTGCGGACAGGCGCAGACAGAGATCCTTGTCCTGAAGATAAAGTTCCGCAATATTTCTGCATTCTTCTGCACGTCCGGAGAAATAATATAATTCAGCCTGTGCAATCTGCCGTTGATCCGGATCCTGAAAATTATCCACAGTAGCCTGTGCCTGTCCGGGAGTAAAAGAACTGTTCATCAAGGGCATAAGACGGGAAAGAGCAGAATCCTGAAAATTATCTGATGAATTCATTATAAAAACACATCCTTATATAATAGTAACAAACCGGAACCGGTATCAGCGTAAACAGTCCGGTGTAAATATGAGAATTAAAATGAAGCCCTGTCTGGCAGTGCAGCGGGCTTCATTATTGTCTGTTAAGGAAATAAAATTAACATCCTCTTGATTTCATAAAGTCAAGAACTTCTTCTTTGGTGGACATAACGCGAAGAGCACCCTTGCGTGTGGTGATCAGAGAAGCTGCCGCATTTGCGAATGTGAGCAGTTCTTTTAAGTTTTCTTCTGTCAGATTGTCCAGACCATGTTCCAGAACATAATTTAAGGAACTTGCGCAGAAGGTATCGCCTGCACCTGTTGTCTCGATAGTCTTTTCCTGAAGGAAAGGAGCAGCCTCTACTTTCATATCTTTGTAGTAAGCACGGCTTCCGTCTTTTCCAAGTGTGATAAGGATAAGCGGAATGTTGTATTTCTCTTTCAAAAGTGCGGCGCCCTTGTCATAGTCTGTAGTTCCGAACAGGAATTCAACTTCGTTATCTGAGATTTTCAGAATATCACATTTGCCAAGGCCGTATTCGATCTCTGCCTTTGCGTCATCCAGAGATTTCCATAATGGCGGGCGAAGGTTCGGGTCGAAGCTGATGATACATCCGGCTTCTTTAGCAACGTCGATGGCATAGCGGGTTGCCTCGCGTACTCCTTCGTGAGTGGAAGAAAGTGTTCCGAAGTGGAAGATTCTGGAATCTCTGATCAGGTCTTCCTGGATTTCATCTTTGGTGAGCATCATATCTGCACCCGGGTTACGGTAGAAGGAGAAATCTCTGTCTCCGTCAGGATAAGTATGTACAAAGGCAAGTGTTGTGTGTACCTCGTTGTCGATCACAAGGTTGCGGGTGTCGATCCCTACTTCCTCTACAGCATTCTTAAGCTGGGTTCCGAACATGTCGTTTCCGACTTTGCCGATGAATGCAGTTTTTTTGCCAAGCTTTTCAAGCATTGCAAGCACGTTGCATGGAGCACCGCCCGGATTGGCTTCCAGCATCGGATTCCCCTGTGCGCTGCTTCCGTTTTCAGTAAAGTCAATCAATAATTCGCCTAATGCGGTTACGTCAAAGGCTTTGTTTCCCATTTTGTATCCTCCTTGTTGTGATGGAAAGAAGCATAGTATCCGGAACAAGATTCTTTCCATAGTTAATAACATAAATTTAGCGCAGGAAAGGGAATTTGTCAAACAATTTTCTTTATTTTTTTGTGCAAAGATGCTAAAATAAACATAACTTGATTTGTTATTGTTTACAGGTGACGTTTAATGTACCATAAATACGCTGCCGGTAAGGGTAACCGATCATCGTATTTCTGACAATCGGGGAGGTAACGCAGCTATGGACGAAAAAGTATACGGCTATATGGACTGGCCGAGGATTGAAGCTATTGTGTATGGAGAGGAAACTGCTCCCAGAGATGTGATGGGACCAAGGATCACACAGGACGGAGTTCTTATTCAGGGATTTTTTCCTGATGCAGAGGAAGTCAGTGTGATCAGCGGAAAGAAAACCTATGTCTGCGAGAAAGAGGATGAGGCCGGATATTTTGCAGTATTGCTTCCTGTACGCAAGGTGCCGGAATACAGATTTCTTATAAAAATGGGAGAGACAGAGACAGAATGTTATGATCCCTATTCTTTTCCATGCCAGATCACAGAGGAAGAGGAGAAGGCTTTCTGCGCAGGTGTTTATTATGAGGCATATAAGAAGCTGGGCGCTCATCCTGTGGAGATTAAAGGAGTGAAAGGTACTCTTTTTGCTGTCTGGGCTCCGAACGCAGTGAGTGTAAATATTGCAGGTGATTTTAATGGATGGATTGGACGTGCAACTATTATGCATCGTATGCCTATGTCCGGTATCTTTGAGCTGTTTGTACCCGGGGTAGAGGCAGGGACACATTATAAATATGAAATTAAAGTCAAAGGCGGCGAAGTTCTGTTAAAGGCTGATCCTTATGGGAACAGTGCAGACCATGATCCTGAGGGAGCATCTGTGGTAGCAGATGTAAGTGCTTTTCAGTGGAATGACGGAGACTGGATGAAAGAGCGTCACAGATTTGATGACAGGAAACAGCCGGTTTCTATATACGAAACATCTCTGGAGGAATGGAAATCCGCTGAGGAGCTGGTGGAATTTCTGGCAGAGGAAGATTTTACCCATGTGGAACTCCATCCTGTGATGGAATACCTGGATGATATTACAGGTGGTTATTCTACATATGCATATTATGCACCTACTTCCAGATTTGGAAGCGTGGCGGATTTTCAGAAGCTGGTAGATGAACTGCATCAGGCAGGGATCGGTGTGATCCTGGACTGGACACCTGCACAGTTCCCGCGTTATGCCTCCGGTCTGGAGAAATTTGACGGAACACCTCTTTATGAGAGACAGAATCCGGCAGAGGCCATTCATCCGTTCTGGGGAACATTGCTCTATAATTACGGAAGCCCGATGGTGAAGGACTTCCTGATCTCCAATGCCTGCTTCTGGGCTGAGGTCTACCATGCTGACGGTCTGCGTATGGACGATGTGGATGCCATGCTGTATCTGGATTATGGCAGAAATCCGGGAGAGTGGACACCTAATATTTACGGAACCAATGAAAATCTGGATGCTCTGGAATTTCTGAAGCATCTGAATTCTGTGATAAAGGAGAGAAATCCCGGATTGCTTTTAGTTGCTCAGGAGAACGGACTCTGGCCGGAGCTGACAGACAGTGTGGAGAATGACCATCTGGGATTTGACTATAAATGGAGTGGCGGATGGACAAAAGATCTGCTTGAATATCTGAGCAAGGATCCTATTGAGAGAAAGAATTACCATGATCAGCTGACTATGTCCATGCTCTATGCATACTGCGAACATTATATTCTGACGCTTGGCAGCAGGGATGTTGGTACATTGAAGGATTTCGCGGATAAGCTGCCGGGAAGTGAAGAACAGAAGAATGCGCAGATCAGAGAGGCTTATGCTTATATGATGCTTCATCCGGGATGCAAGATGATGGCACCGGATAAAGATATGCCAAAGGAACTGGAAGTATTTGTCAAAGACCTCAATAATATGTATCTTGCTCATCCTGCACTTTATCAGCTGGATGATGAATATGATGGATTTGAATGGGTTCAGCTGATGAAGTATGAGGAGAATGTGATCGCATTCATGAGAAAGACAGAGAAACCGGAAGAAACTATTCTGGCTGTCTGCAATTTCGCGGCAATCCCATATGAAAACTACAATGTGGGAGTTCCTTTTGCCGGCAAATATAAAGAAATCTTTAACAGTGATGATAAAAAGTATGGTGGTAATGGTGTAGTAAATACGAGAGTTAAAGCAGCGAAGAAGGCTGAGTGTGATGAGAGAGAGTATTCCATCACATTGAAGCTTCCGGCACTTGGCGTGGCAGTCTTTACCTGCACTCCGGAAGAAACTGAGAAAAAGCCTGCTGCTGAGCACAGCCAGATCAAGAAATCCATCACCAAGACAAGAACTGTACGAAAGGCTGCCGGGAAAACAAAAGCGGCTGTAAAAACTGCAGTGAAACCGGTGACGAAAAAGGTGACAAAAGAAGCACCCCAAATAGTGAATAAAACGGAGGAGAAAATACCGGTCAAAAAGGACTTGACAGAGAAGAAATAATATTATAAACTAAATGCTGTGGCTGTCAGAATTATCAATTTCTGACAGATTACAGCATAAGCTGAAATAGCTCAGTCGGTAGAGCACTTCACTCGTAATGAAGGGGTCGTGAGTTCGAGTCTCATTTTCAGCTTGAAAGATATTGGGCAATTGTAATTTTATAGAAAATCCGCTATACTGAAAAGCAGAGTATAGTGGATTTTTTATGTTTTTATGGAGGTTCGTATGGTGAGTACCTTAAAATTGCCGGTAGGAATTGAAAAGATTGTAAAGAGAAATTTACGTTACTGTTCACACGCCACTATCCCGCGAGGTGTTTTGGCATGAATATGCAAAAATCCCGAGACATACAAGCCAAAATTCCATTGCCGCAGGCAATCTGGAATGAATTTTGGCTAAGTTACTGTGAACGGAGTGAACAGTAACAAATTTACTTGACAATCTCGGGCCTATCCTTTAATATAACTTTTGGATTATACCAAATAGATAATGACCGGGAATCTATCAAGAAGAATGGTTGATTTCCGGTTTTCTTATGTGGACATCATGGTCAGGAGTGCCCGCAGACTGGATGGAACAGGACGGACCGGATATATCTATAATTGGAAAAATGGACATATACAGATGCGAAACCATGCAGAGACTGGCACTGTAACAGGCGTCAGCATTGGCATAAACCGATGTAGGGGCGAGAGCTTTTACGCGTGGTTTCGTATCTTTTTTAGTATAAAGAGGTATCTTTTTTACATGAAAGGAGCTGAATATAGTTGGCAGAGATTTCACTTGAACTGAAGGAGATAAAGAAAAGTTTTACAGAAGGCGAAGCAGTTCTGGATAATATCAGTCTTGAGATCAGTAAAGGGGAGTTTATTACTTTGCTGGGATCTTCGGGATGCGGCAAGACGACAACACTTCGGATCATTGCTGGTCTGGAACAGCCCGATGCAGGAAGTGTCTGGCTGGACGGCAGGGAAGTGACAGGTCTGGAGCCGAACCAGAGGGATGTGAATACGGTATTTCAGAATTATGCGCTCTTTCCGCATATGAATGTTGCGGAGAATATTGGCTATGGTCTGAAACTGAAAAAAGTTCCTAAGAGTGAGATCAGGAAAAAAGTTTCTCAGATGCTGGAACTGGTACAGCTTGAAGGATATGAAAGAAGAAAGCCTTCTGAACTCTCGGGCGGTCAGAAACAGAGAGTTGCCATTGCGAGAGCACTGGTGAATAATCCCAAGGTACTGCTTCTGGATGAGCCGCTGGGAGCACTGGATCTGCAGCTTCGCCGTGCGATGCAGATAGAACTGAAGCATCTGCAGAAGAAGCTGGGAATTACATTTATCTATATCACTCATGATCAGGAAGAAGCTATCAATATGTCTGACAGGATCGCGGTGATGAGGGACGGACGTATTGAGCAGATCGGAACACCGGATGAGATCTATAATCATCCAAAGACCAGTTATGTAGCAACATTTGTAGGAAATGCCAATATCCTGCATGGAGTTGCAGAGAGTATTCAGGGAGAGAATGCAATCGTAAAAATTGGAAATGACAAGGTAATTGTAAAGCTTGAAACAAGTCAGCAGAATACAGAGGCAAAACAGCACCTTACAGCAGGAGAGAAAGTAACTCTGGCTGTGAGAAGTGAAAATATATTGTTGCAGGAAACTGCTGTAATCGGTGATACCGGTACAGATCACAGAGACACTGTTGATATAAGTGTGTCAGGCGGTGGTTTGGATGCACATAATAAGAATAGTGTATCAGGTTTACAGGCAACTGTTACAGAGAAGAATTTCGCAGGAGGTCAGCTTCGTGTAACTCTGAAGCTGAGTGATGGTACACAGTTGATCGCCAGCAGATACGGAATCGACGCATCCGTCGCAGAAGGCCAGACAGTAAGATGCAGTTTTCTGCCGACAGATGCAGTACTGGTAGACAGGGAGGACATTCATGAAGAAGCGTAGAAACCGTTCTGACAGTTCTGCATGGATGGCACTTCCACTGTACATTTTTACTATTGTGTTTGTAGTATGCCCCCTTATCTATATGGTGGCGCTGAGTTTTGCTACGCCGTCCAGAGGATTTGGGGTGACCTGGAAATTTACGCTGGACAATTACAGAAATATTCTGGAACCTGTATACCTGAATACATTTGTGGAATCACTGAAACTGGCATTTACCAGTACGATAGTGATCGCTTTGATCGGCTATCCGTTCGGGTATTTCATGGCGAGGCTGCCGGAGCACAGAAAGAAAAAGGCACAGCTTCTGTTGTCTACGCCGTTCTGGGTAAATTCCCTGATCCGTCTGTATGGCTGGATCATTATTCTGCAGAAAAAAGGACTTTTGAACTTTGTATTGATGAAACTTGGGATCATTGAGAAACCGCTGTCCATCCTGTACAGCTATCCGGCAATTGTAATCGGTATGATTTATGTGCTTCTCCCGTTTATGATTATGTCTGTATACTCCAGCGCAGAGAAGCTGGACTGGTCTTATGTGGAGGCTGCCAGAGATCTTGGGGCATCCAGACTGCAGGCATTTTTTACCATAACACTGAAACTTACACTGCCCGGGCTGCTTTCGGGTGTGATCCTGACTTTCGTGCCATCCATGGGACTGTTTTTTATTGCAGATATCCTGGGCGGAAATAAAGTGGTACTTGTGGGAAGTCTGATCCAGGATCAGATGACAAGAGGAAGTAACTGGCCCTTTGCAGCAGCACTTGCTGTGGTGATGATGGTACTTACAACTGTACTGATCATGATCTACAGGAAAGTGACAAATGCCAGAGAACTGGAGGGAATCGGATGAAAAAGAATTCAAGATTTGCCGGATTTTATATGGGGCTGATTTTCTTTCTGATGTATCTCCCTATTGCGGTAGTGATCGTTTTCTCCTTTAATGAATCCAAACTGCCGGTGAAATTTACGGGCTTTTCCTTGAAATGGTATCAGGAACTGCTCCATGACAGGGCAATGTTGGAAGCGTTGGTGAACAGTCTGATCCTTGGGGTATTAAGCTGTCTGGTTAGTGCAGTGATCGGTACTCTGAGTGCAGTTGGGTTATCAAGGATTCACTGGAAGTCAAAAGGGGCACTGGAATACGTTTCCATATTGCCGTTAATGATACCGGAGATTATCCTAGGTATGGTGCTGATGGCGTTCTTTTATATGCTGAACCTGCCCTTTGGCATGCTGACACTGTTAATAGGTCATACGGTATTCTGTGTGCCCTATATTCTGATGGAAGTGAAGGCAAGACTGGCAGGCATGGATCCGGCGCTGGAAGAGGCAGCCAGAGATCTGGGGGCAGGACCTTTTCGGGCTTTCCGGGATATTACGTTGCCCTTAATTATGCCGGCGGTAATTTCAGGTTCGCTGCTTGCGTTTGCCATGTCTATGGATGATGTGGTAATAAGTATTTTTGTAAACGGACCGCGTCTGTCTACGCTGCCGATCAAGGTGTACACACAGCTGAAAACGGGAGTGACGCCGGAGATCAATGCGTTGTGTACCATTCTGCTGGCAGCTACACTGGTTATTTTTATTGTTTATTCACTGATAACAAAGAAGAAAAAATAAATGCTATAGCAACAAAAATAGAATACATTCAGAGGAAGGAAAAGATGATGAACAAACTGATTGAGTTAAAAAATCTGACCAAGAATTTTGATGATCAGCAGGTTTTGCGCGGCATCAATCTGGATATTTACGAAAAGGAATTCCTGACGCTTTTGGGACCCAGCGGATGTGGAAAGACAACCACTCTTCGAATCATTGCAGGCTTTGAAGAACCAAGTGACGGAGAAGTACTGTTTAACGGGATTGAGATTTCCAAGCTTCCCCCGTACAAGAGAGAGGTTAATACTGTGTTTCAGAAGTATGCTCTTTTTCCTCATTTAAATGTGGCGGAGAACATCGGTTTCGGGCTGAACCTGAAGAAGGTCGATAAAACTGTCATCGCCCAGAAGGTGGAGCGTATGCTGAAGATGGTTGGTCTGGAAGGCTTTGGGAAAAGAGATGTAACTCTGCTCTCCGGTGGACAGCAGCAGCGAGTGGCCATTGCCAGAGCTCTGGTAAATGAGCCGAAGGTTCTGCTTTTAGATGAACCCCTGGGTGCACTGGATGCAAAGATCCGTAAACAGATGCAGGTAGAATTAAAGAAGATCCAGCAGGAAGTTGGCATCACTTTCATTTATGTTACCCATGACCAGGAAGAAGCCCTGTCCATGTCAGATACGGTTGTTGTTATGAATAACGGTGAGATTCAGCAGATTGGCTCTCCTACAGATATCTACAATGAGCCGGAAAACCGTTTTGTTGCAGGCTTTATCGGTGAATCTAATATTATCGAGGGAACCATGATCCGTGATTATCTGGTTGCTTTTGACGGATTTGAGTTTGAATGTGTGGATAAGGGATTTGAAGATAATGAAGAGATTGAAGTTGTATTAAGACCTGAGGATCTGGATATCGTAGATCCCGGTCAGGCAAAGATCAGGGGAATCGTGCGCAATATTACCTTCAAGGGTGTGCATTATGAAATCCTGATCGAGACAGAGCTTCGTACTTATATGGTTCATACCACAGATTATGCGGAAGTCGGAAGGGAAGTGGGACTGAAATTCGGGCCTGAAGACATCCATGTTATGTGTAAGATGGGAAGCTACTGATGAAACAGTACAGAAATCTTATTAAACCATATCTTGTGTGGGCATTTGTGGTCATTGTCATCCCGCTGATACTGATCGCATTATATGCATTTACAGAAGATGGAAACGAGGTGCTGACGTTCTCCTTTACCCTGGAGAATTTCCGCAAATTCCTGGAAGCTACGTATATGAGCGTTATTTTCAAGTCCTTTAAGCTTGGAATCTTGACGACGGTCATCTGTCTGGGACTTGGCTATCCGCTGGCATATATTATTTCCAAATGTCCGGAAAAATCCCAGAGTCTTCTGATCCTGCTGGTAACTATTCCAGAATGGATCAATATGCTTCTGCGTACTTATGCATGGATGAACCTGCTGTCGGACAATGGTATCATCAACCATTTGCTTGGATTACTGGGGATTTCCCCGGTGACAATGATGTATACGGATTTTTCCGTAGTGGTTGGTCTGGTCTGTAACTTTATGCCATTTATGATCATCCCGATCCACACATCCCTGAGCAAGATGGATAAATCCTTTATCGAGGCTGCCTATGATCTGGGGGCAAATAAATTCCAGACCTTTACAAAGGTTATCTGGAAATTGTCCATCCCCGGTGTGCTCAATGGAATCATGATGGTATTCCTGCTGTCTATTTCCACATTCGTTATTCCGAAACTTCTCGGAGGCGGACAGTACATGCTGATCGGTAATCTGATCGAATCTCAGTTTATCTCTGTTGGCGACTGGAACTTCGGAAGTGCGATTTCTCTGATTCTGGCTGTGCTCATTCTGATCTTTATGAGCCTGATGAAGAAGATGGATAAAGATGAATAAGGGAGGACGGCATGAAACGTAATAATAAATTTTTCTCAATGTTATATGTAGTGCTCTGCCTTGCTTTCTTTTACCTGCCAATCCTGGTGACGATGATCTTTTCCTTTAACTCATCCAAGTCACTGACCAGATTTACAGGCTTTTCCCTGCGCTGGTATCAGGAACTTCTCGGTAACGGGGAAGTAATTAAGGCAGTTTATGTATCTGTTACCATTGCGATCATTGCGACCATTGTTTCTACTATACTTGGAACCATTACAGCGATCGGTTTATCCAAATCAAAGAAGGTAATCAAGGAGCTGCTTTTGAGTATTAATAATATTCCGATCCTGAATCCTGAGATCGTAACAGCCATCAGCCTGATGCTGTTGTTCTCTTCTCTGGGATTTCGAAAAGGGTATCTGACTATGCTGCTGGCACATATTGCATTCTGTACCCCGTATGTAATTACCAGCGTTTATCCGAAGGTAAGGGCTCTGGATCCGAATATGGCAAATGCTGCCATGGACCTTGGGGCAACACCTTTTCAGGCTCTGACAAAGGTTATCGTGCCGATGATCAAAGAGGGTATTTTCGCAGGCGCGCTGCTTGCATTTACCATGTCATTTGATGATTTCGTTATTTCCTATTTCGTATCAGGAAATGGTGTAAAGAATATCTCTATTGTTGTATATAATATGACAAAGCGTATCAATCCGACGATCAATGCTTTGTCAACCATCGTGATCGTAGTCATCATCGTGGTACTGCTTTTGGCCAATCTGCTTCCGAAGTTTAAGAATAAAGCCAGAAAGCTGAACAGGAAAGCAGTAAAAATTGTCTCTGTAGTTCTGGTTGTTGCCGTTACGGCAGGGCTGATCAAATGGGGATTCGTGGCGCAGTCCACTCATGTGCTGAAAGTTTACAATGCAGGAGAGTACATGGATCTTTCCCTGCTGGAGGATTTCGAAAAAGAATATGATTGTACCATCGTATACGAGACTTTTGAGTCAAATGAGATGATGTACACCAAGCTTTCAAGCGGTGAGACTTATGATGTGCTGATCCCGTCTGATTACATGATTGAGAGACTGATCAAAGAAGAATATCTGCAGGCACTTGACTGGAAAGAAATTCCGAATAAGAAAAATCTGCTGAATGATGTCATGAACCAGAGCTATGATCCGGGCAACCGTTATTCCTGTCCGTATTTCTGGGGAACAGTAGGAATCCTTTATGATAAGACAGTAGTAGATGAGGCTGATCTGAAAGATGGCTGGAATCTTCTGTGTAATCCGAAATATAAAGGAAATATTTACATGTATGATTCTGAGAGGGATTCCTTTATGATAGCATTAAAAGCACTTGGGTATTCCATGAATACTACAAATGAGTCTGAGATCGAGGAGGCTTATCAGTGGCTGATCGATCAGCGTGACACTATGGATCCGATCTATGCAGGCGATGATGTGATCGACAACATGATTTCAGGAAACAAAGCGCTGGCAGTTGTGTACTCCGGAGATGCATCTTACATTATCAGTGAAAATCCGAATCTGGACTACTTTACACCGGAACAGGGAACCAACAGATGGTATGATGCAATGGTTATCACAAAGGACTGCAGCGAAGTACAGCTTGCCCATGAATTTATTGATTTTATGATCAGTGATAAATCTGCTCTTTCCAATACGGAAGAAGTAGGGTATACTTCTACAGTGAAGAGTGCTTTTGAAACCATGAAGGAGGGGGACTATGCCGGAATCAGTTCTTATATTCCGGATACAACCAACCCGAATAACGAAATCTTTGCTTATCAGCAGCCAAAGATCAAGCAGAAATTTGCGGAACTCTGGACAAAAGTAAAAGCAAAGTAAAAAAGGATAGCCGCTGTCTGCCGATACGGTGGAAGGCGGACAGTGGCTGATATAGACAACAATGCAGAGCATAAGAAGGGAGATCATTTATGAAAAAAAGAGTATTTGCAGTAGTGATGTGTGCATTAATGGCAGGAACAGCATTCACCGGATTCAAGGATGCAGGAGATGATAAAGAACTTGTTCTCTTTACCTGGGAGGGAATGTTCCCGCAGGAAGTTCTGGATGATTTTGAAAAAGAGACAGGAGTTAAGGTTGTTTATTCAAACTTCGATACAGATGAAACCATGCTTGAGAAGCTTTCCATGGCAAAGGGCGGTGACTATGATATCGTGATCGCAGATGACTATATTCTGGAAACTGCGATCCAGGAAGGACTTGCAGAGAAGCTTGACAAGGATTCTCTGGAGAATATCGGGAATATCAACCCATTATATCAGGGACAGTTCTATGATCCAGACGATGAATACACAGTTCCTTACGGAGCAGGCATCCCGCTGATCGTTTATGATCCGGAACAGGTGGATATCGATATCAAAGGATATAAAGACCTCTGGGATCCGTCTCTTGAGGACAGCATTGCACTGACTGCAAACTATCGTGTGATCAATGGTATCACCCAGCTTTCCATGGGTGAGAGCATGAATGAAGAGGACATTGATGTGATCAAGAAGACAGGAGAGAAGCTTCTGGAACTTGCTCCGAATGTACGTCTGATCCAGGATGACAATACACAGAATGCACTTCTCAACGGAGAAGCAAGTGTTGCATTTCTTTATACCTCTCAGGTAACAGCTGCTCTGGCTGAGAATCCTGATCTGAAGGTGGTATATCCGGAAGAAGGACTTGGATTTGGTATTATGGGTATGTTTATTCCAAGTGAAGCGCCGGATAAAGATGCGGCATATTCTTTCATGGATTACATCATGCAGCCGGAGGTTGCAGCGAAATGCACAGACTATATCGGCTATTACAGCACAAATAAAGCAGCAGATGAGCTGGTAAATCCGGATCTGGTAGTTCCGGATGACGTTACAAAGGGCGAGATCGTCCAGAATGTAAGCCAGGACGCAGACGCACAGTATCAGAAGAACTGGACTGAATTTAAGGCTGCCTGCGACTAAGGGGTTAATCAACTAAGGAGTTAATATGGATGTTTACAAGGGAACCGGTGCCTTTTCCGGAATTGCCATCGGTAAGATACTGTATTATCATAAAAGCGAATATCAGATGCGCCAGTACGAAATCACAGATGTGAAAACAGAGCTGAATATTTTCCGGCAGGCGCGCACCAGAGTCATGGAACAGCTAGAGGATTTATATGAAAAAAACTGCATAATTCAGGGAACCCAGGCAGAGATTTTTCTCAGACAGAAGAATCTGCTGGAGGGAAAAAGCTTTCAACGTGCCATTGAGAGTGTCATACAGAGTGAAAAAGTAAATTCTGCCTATGCGGTAATGACTACAAGGGATGAGATGCTTAAGACTTTCAGAACTCTGGAAGAGCCTGCGATTAAAGAACGGCTGGATAATATGCGGGAGATTTCCGACCGCCTGATCGGTGAACTGGGAGGTATCTCTCCCAGGATAGATCTTGGGGATGAGCCTGTGATCGTTGTGACGGAGAGTATTACGCCAACAGAACTGATGGAGATGGATAAGGATAAACTGATGGCTATTGTTACCCATCATGGTTCCGACATGTCTCATGCTGCCATTATGGCAAAAACAATGAATATACCGGCTCTGCTGGAAATTGACACAGATTCGGAGTGGGACGGACGGCAGGCTATTGTGGACGGATATACCGGAACTTTGTATATTGATCCGGATGAAGAGGTAAAAAAAGAATATGAGATCCGCAGGCAGGCGGATAAAGAAGAAAGAGAAGAGCTTCTGAAATTAAGGAGAGAACCGGATATCACAAAAGATGGCAGAAAAATTGAAATCTATGCCAATATCGGAAATATGGACGACCTGAACAGTGTGCTGTATTACGGAGCTGCCGGGATTGGTCTTCTGCGCAGTGAATTCCAGTATCTTGGAAGAGAAAATTATCCTCGTGAAAATGAGCTGTTTCTTGCATACAAAAAGATTGCGGAAACCATGGGAGAAAAGCTCACTGTGATCCGTACGGCAGATCTCGGAGCAGACAAGCAGGCAGAATATCTGGATATCCCGGACGAGACAAATCCGATCATGGGGAACAGAGGAATCCGTCTCTGCCTTGACAGAAAAAGAATGTTCAAGGCACAGCTTCGGGCAATTTTCAGGGCGAGTGCATATGGAAACCTGGCGCTGATGTATCCGATGATCAGCTCAGAAGAGGAAATGGATGAGATTGAAGAAATTATCCGGGAAGTAAAGATCGGGCTGGATGAAAAAGGAATTTCGTATAAACATATTAAGACAGGAATCATGATCGAGACTCCGGCAGCAGTCATGATCAGCCGGGAGCTTGCCAGAAGAGTGGATTTCCTGAGTCTTGGAACCAATGACCTGAGTCAGTATACACTGGCGATGGACAGACAGAATCCGCTTCTGCGCAAGAAATATAATGACCATCACCCGGCAGTGCTGCGTATGATTCAAATGGTGATCGAAGCGGGACATGCAGAAAACAGACGTGTCTGTATCTGTGGGGAACTTGCTGCAGATACTGCCCTGACAGAAGAATTTCTGAGGATGGGTGTGGACTGTCTCTCTGTAGTGCCGGCATGTATTTTGCCGGTAAGAAAAGCACTGAGACAGGTGGATCTGTCCGGAGATGATAAAGGTGCGTGAATTTGGTGAAAAGTAAAGTGGTATTACTTCCCTGCCGGGAATATGATGAAGAAAAAATCTATATGCTGCTGAAACAGGGGCTGGATTTTCTGGGTGGAGTGGAGACTCTGATTCCAAAGGATGCGAAGATCCTGCTGAAGCCGAATCTGCTGAAAAAAGCAGAGGTAGAGAAAGCAGTGATCACACATCCGGTTGTAGTAGGAGCCTTTGCGGGAATCCTGCGTGAAAGTGGGTATGAGAATATTGTGCTTGCAGATTCCTGCGGTCATGGAACCACTCAGGTAGTGATCCGCGGAACAGGAATGGATACTTATCTGGAGAAATATCATATTCCGGCTGTTGATTATTCTGAGGGTGTGAAAACTGCTTATCCGCAGGGAGTCCAGGCAAAGGAATTTATCCTGCCAAAAGAACTGTTGAAGCAGGACTGTGTGATTTCCCTGAGCAAGATGAAAACACATGCATTAGAACGTATCACCGGTGCGGTTAAGAACAGCTATGGGTTTGTATATGGATTCCATAAAGCGAAGGGGCACACGCAGTACCCGAGTGCAGACAGCTTTGCCAGAATGCTTATTGATCTGAATAAATGTGTGGCACCGAAGCTGTATGTGATGGATGGGATTGTGGCCATGGAGGGCAACGGACCGGGTTCGGGAGATCCGGTTCCTATGAATGTACTGCTGATGTCCACCGATCCGGTTGCACTGGACAGTGTATTCAGCCGTCTGGTTTATCTGAAACCAGAGATGGTTCCGACGAACTATCATGGTGAGAAAATGGGACTTGGTACATGGAAAGAAGAGGAGATTACCCTTCTGACACCAGACGGGGAGATTTCCATGGCAGAGGCAGTGAAAAAATACGGAAATCCGGCTTTTAATGTAGACCGCACAGAAGTGCGAAAGAATATCTGGACAAGAATGGCGGGAGCGTTAAACATTTTTCAGAAAAAACCATATATAGAAGCTGATAAATGTGTCCGCTGCGGGATCTGTGTGCAGAGCTGTCCGGTTCCGGGGAAAGCTGTGGATTTCAGAAAAGGCAAAGGAAAGCCGCCGGTATATGATTACAGAAAGTGTATCCGCTGTTTCTGCTGCCAGGAGATGTGCCCGAAAAAAGCAATCAAAGTGAAGTAGATGAAAAGCAGATAATAAAAAGCGCAACTGTTTATAGAATTGCCATGGTATTTTCGCAGGATCAGGACAGAGGAAAGCCGGACAATTACCAAAAAGCACATAACAGAGGATGAGAATATCTCGGATTGAGACAGATTCTATCCTAAGTTATGTGCTTTTTTGAGTCATATCCCTCTTTAACCGAATCAGGAAAGTTCCCTGCTTTGGCTGCGAATATTCGTTATTCGTCTGACTATGGCTGTCGAAGATACAAAATCTATCTTCCGAGGCTTCTGCTTATCTCGCGGATGAATTCCGGAGTAGTACCACAGCATCCTCCGACAACAGACGCACCATTTTCGATCAGAACCTTCATATGTTCTGCAAAGCTTTTGGCGTCCATACTGTAAATGGCATTTCCCTGATCATCAATCGTCGGCATACCGGCATTAGGTTTGGCGATGACAGGAATGGATACGTTCTCTTTGATATTGCGGACAACGGATACCAGCTGGTCAGGTCCTACAGAACAGTTGATCCCAACTGCCACAGCACCTGCACCCTCAAGGGCGATCGCAGCCTCCACAGCATTTCCTCCGCTGAAAATGCTTCCGTCAGCTTCTACGGTCATTGTACACATTACAGGAAGAGAACTTACGGATGCAGCAGCATCCAGTGCAGCAAGTGTTTCCTCGATATTGATCATGGTTTCCGCAGCGATCAGATCAACACCTGCATCCTCAAGAACCTTAATCTGTTCACAGTATGTTTCATATGCCATCTCATAGGTGAGATCACCGGCAGGCTCCATCATCTTGCCTGTTGTGGTAATATCACCGGCAACATAGACCTTATGTCCTACTGCCTCTCTGGAAATATTTACAAGTGCATGGTTCATTTCCGCAAGCTTATCCTGCAGTCCGTGAAGTCCGAGACTGTAACGGTTTCCGCCGAAAGTAGGTGCGTATACGATCTGGCTTCCTGCTTCAACATAAGCCTTTTGCAGATTCTGCAGAACTTCTTTGTGCTCCATGATCCATGCTTCTGTACAGATTCCTCTTGGCATTCCGGCGGCCATAAGATTGGAACCGGTAGCACCGTCGAGCAGTACAACATCCTGTGTCAGCTTCTGAAATTCTTCTCTAGTCATGGAAATTTCCTCCTGTGTTTTTCTATGAAAGTCCTGAGTGGCTGCCATGAATCAGTCATGTCTGCATGGGTAAATTCGTGGATACCGGACAGGATGACTTTCATATACTGTGACATTATAGCACAGCTTTCAGGATAAATGGAGAAAATTAATAAATTTTTATTTCATATGATGCAGTAAAAATTTCATCCTTGTCCAGAGTGTTGATGTATTTCTTTTCCGGAAGCTCGCCCTTAAATCCAAAATCATCACAGCGTCCCATCCATGGTTCAAGACATACAAAAGGAGAACCCGGGACGGACCAGATGCCAAAGCTTGGAAATCCATGACAGATCAGTTCCACATAAGGAGTTCCGTCAGGGAAAGCGATGCCGGCCTTTTCAATCTGGTCATCAAAAATAAGGGCATCTTTGTCAAACATGTGAGCATCGATAAGGCAGGAACCATTCTCAAGCTCCAGTGTATAAGCTTTATCTGCGACCGCGGTACCTGATGACATGTCGATCAGCAGATAGGAGAGGGAATCCTGGCCGTCGAAAGTAAGATGATATTGCTCCTGGGAGCCAATTCCTCCGGCAGGTACATTGAATGCAGGATGGCCGCCAATTGTAAAATACATGGTTTCATCATTAAGGCTGATCACTTCCCAGCATACACTGACCTGGTTCTTTTCCAGAACATGCTTGATCTTCAGCTCAAAATCATATGGATAATTTTCTCTTGTGGCATCAGAAGATTTCAGCCTATGGGTGATGGAATCAGCAGTCATATCCACGCAGATAAATTCGCTGTCCCTGGCAAACCCATGCTGACTGGAGGGATATTCGACTCCATTAATACGATAGTGATCCTCAAAATGACGTCCCACATTAGGGAAAAGAACCGGTGCGTGGCGTTTCCAGTAAGCCGGATCTGCCTGCCAGATCACTTCTCTGTTATGTACCTTATCAAAAATGCTGCAAAGCTCAGCACCATGATCGTCTACAGATACTCTAAGATAGTCGTTTTCAATTGTATGGATCATAAATGAATCCTCCTTGATCGATAAATATTGTGTAACTGTTCAGCTGGCAGTATTCTGCAAATCACCGAAGGTGATTTGAAATGCATTTTGGTTCGTAACTGCGAAGGTACCGAATAGTCATGGACATTGATGTCCGGCAATTTTCAAAAAGGTTTTGATTGCTATAAGTTGATGCCGGAATCAATCTGTCTATAAGTATAACACATGGGCTGGATTAATTATAGTTATAAATATACAAAAATAGATCTGAAATGTCGTGGTAAATTGAAAAATACACTGATATAGTGACAAAATACAGAAATCATATGTGTAAAAACCACAATAAATGATTGACGAACAAAAAAATATTTGTTACAATTTACCTCAACGAGTCCTGCGGGACCAGAGCGTGTCTGAAAAATTGTGACGCACATCTTGCGTAAAGCATTTTTCAGACACACTCTAAGACATAATGAACAAAACGTGAAAACAAGGAGGTCATTGCTATGGCGAAAAAAAGAAATATCATTGTTGGACAATCAGGAGGACCTACTGCAGTAATCAATTCCAGTCTTGCCGGAGTTTATAAGAATGCCATTGAACGAGGATTTGACAAAGTATACGGAATGCTTCACGGCATTCAGGGACTGTTGGATGAACAGTATATTGATCTGTCAACACAGATTCATTCAGAACTGGATATCGAATTACTCAAGAGAACACCATCTGCATTTTTAGGTTCCTGTCGTTACAAGCTTCCTGAGATTCACGAAGATAAAGCAATTTATGAGAAAATTTTTGAGATCTTAAATAAACTGGATATCTATGCGTTTATCTACATTGGCGGAAATGATTCCATGGATACGATCAAGAAACTGTCTGATTATGCGATTCTCACAGGACAGACTCAGAAGTTCCTTGGTGTTCCGAAAACAATCGACAATGACCTGGCGCTGACAGACCATACACCCGGATTCGGAAGTGCTGCAAAATATATCGGCGCATCCACAAAAGAAGTGATCCGCGATGCACTGGGACTTACTTATAAGAAAAATATGATTACGATCATGGAGATCATGGGACGTAATGCCGGATGGCTTACAGGTGCCACAGCACTGGCAAAATCTGAGGACTGCGACGGACCGGATTTGATCTATCTGCCGGAAGTGCCTTTTGATGTTGAGAAATTCCTTGCAAAAGTAAAAGATCTTCTGAATAAAAAAGCATCTATTGTAATCGCAGTTTCCGAGGGAATCAAGCTGGCAGACGGAAGATATGTATGTGAGCTTGGAAGCGTGGGAGACTATGTGGATGCATTTGGACACAAACAGCTTCAGGGAACAGCCACTTATCTGGCAAACTTCCTGGCAGCGGAGTGCGGATGCAAGACAAGAGCTGTTGAACTTTCCACATTACAGAGAAGTGCTTCCCACATGGCATCCAGAGTGGATATTGATGAAGCATTCATGGTAGGTGGTGCTGCAGTTAAAGCTGCAGATGAAGGTGACACAGGTAAGATGGTTGTTATCGACCGTGTTTCCGATGATCCCTACATGGCAGCTACAGGTATCTACGATGTACACAGAATCGCAAATGAGGAGAAACTTGTTCCGAGAGAATGGATGAATAAAGATGCTACAAACGTAACTAAGGATTTTGTAGACTATATTAAACCTCTGATCCAGGGAGATTATCAGCCTATTATGGTAAATGGTATGCCGAGACATCTGGTACTGAACATGAAAAAAGGCAGAAAGAAATAATTGATAAAAATTATAAACGGGCAGCCGGGCAGATCAACTTATCTGTTTTGCTTCCCGTTTTTTCCTGTTATAATGAGATGTGAGAGAAAATGTGGATAAAGACCAGAATAAAGGACTGAGAAAACCTTAACAATAATAAGAATAATAAAATAAATCACATTATGCAGAATGTATAAAAATTTTAGCTAATTTTAGCAGAATAACCTTGACGAAATGACACAAATTCTATAAAATAATTATGTGCGTATAAGAAACATATATTTACTTATGTGCGAAAGGTGTGGCTGTTCAGTTACTTCACAACAGAATGCTGAATAGTTACAAAAGAACAATAATTTAGGAGGAAAATGTAAAATGGCAAAATGGGTTTACATGTTTACAGAAGGTAACGCTAATATGAGAAACCTTCTGGGTGGTAAAGGTGCCAACCTTGCTGAAATGACAAACCTTGGTCTTCCTGTACCTCAGGGCTTCACAATCACAACAGAAGCTTGTACTCAGTACTATGAAGACGGAAGACAGATCAATGATGAGATCATGGCTCAGATCATGGAAGCAATCACCAAAATGGAAGGAGTTACCGGAAAGAAATTCGGTGACAAAGAAAATCCTCTGCTTGTTTCCGTTCGTTCTGGTGCGAGAGCTTCTATGCCAGGTATGATGGATACTATCCTGAACCTTGGTTTAAATGAAGACGTTGTTAACGTACTTGCTGAAAAATCCGGCAATGCTCGTTGGGCATGGGACTGCTACAGAAGATTCATCCAGATGTACTCTGATGTAGTTATGGAAGTCGGAAAGAAATATTTCGAAGAACTTATCGATGAGATGAAAGCTAAAAGAGGTGTTAAGCAGGATGTTGAACTTACTGCAGAAGACCTTCATGAATTAGCTGAACAGTTCAAAGCTGAATATAAAGCAAAAATCGGTGCTGATTTCCCAACTGATCCTAAGGAACAGTTAATGGGTGCTATCAAAGCCGTATTCCGTTCCTGGGACAACCCACGTGCGAACGTATATCGTCGTGACAACGATATCCCGTATTCCTGGGGTACAGCTGTTAACGTACAGATGATGGCATTCGGTAACATGGGTGATGACTGTGGTACAGGTGTTGCCTTCACACGTGACCCTGCTACAGGAGCTAACGGTCTGTTTGGTGAATTCCTTACAAATGCTCAGGGTGAAGACGTTGTTGCCGGTGTTCGTACACCTATGCACATCTCCGAAATGGAACAGAAATTCCCGGAAGCATTCGTACAGTTCAAACAGGTTTGCGAAACACTTGAAAAACACTACAGAGACATGCAGGATATGGAGTTTACTGTAGAGCATGGTAAACTGTATATGCTTCAGACACGTAACGGTAAGAGAACAGCTCAGGCTGCTTTAAAGATCGCTTGTGACCTTGTTGATGAGGGAATGAGAACAGAAGAAGAAGCTGTAGCTATGATCGACCCACGTAACCTTGATACTCTTCTTCACCCACAGTTTGATGCTGCTGCTCTGAAAGCTGCTACACCAATGGGTAAAGGCCTTGGCGCTTCTCCTGGAGCTGCTTGCGGTAAGATCGTATTCACAGCTGATGACGCTGTTGAATGGGCTGAAAGAGGAGAAAAAGTCGTACTTGTACGTCTTGAGACATCTCCGGAAGACATCACAGGTATGAAATCTGCTCAGGGTATCCTGACAGTTCGTGGTGGTATGACATCTCACGCAGCAGTTGTTGCCCGTGGTATGGGTGAGTGCTGTGTATCCGGATGCGGTGATATCGCTATGGACGAAGAAAACAAGAAATTCACACTTGCTGGTAAAGAATTCCACGAAGGAGACTTCATCTCCATCGATGGTACAACCGGTAACATCTACGACGGAATCATCCCGACTGTAGACGCTACAATCGCTGGTGAGTTCGGACGCATCATGGCATGGGCTGACAAGTACAGAACAATGAAAGTTCGTACAAACGCAGATACTCCTGCAGATGCTAAGAAAGCTGTAGAGCTTGGTGCAGAAGGCATCGGTCTTTGCCGTACAGAGCATATGTTCTTCGGTGAGGGACGTATCGATGCATTCCGTGAAATGATCTGCTCCGAAACAGCAGAAGAAAGAGAGAAAGCACTTGAAAAAGTTCTTCCATATCAGCAGGATGACTTCAAAGGTCTCTTTGAAGCTCTGGAAGGTAACCCTGTTACTATCCGTTTCCTGGATCCGCCTCTTCATGAGTTCGTTCCTACAGATGAAGCTGACATCAAGAAACTTGCAGATGCTCAGGGCAAAACTGTAGAGCAGATCAAGACTATCATCGCTTCTCTTCATGAGTTCAACCCGATGATGGGACATCGTGGATGCCGTCTTGCTGTTACTTATCCTGAAATCGCTAAGATGCAGACAACAGCAGTTATCCGCGCAGCAATCGAAGTTAAGAAAGCTCATCCGGACTGGACAATCAAACCGGAAATCATGATCCCACTTGTTGGTGATGTAAAAGAGCTTAAATATGTTAAGAAATTCGTAGTTGAGACAGCTGATGCTGAGATCAAAGCCGCTGGTTCTGACCTTCAGTATGAAGTTGGTACAATGATCGAGATCCCGAGAGCAGCTCTTACAGCTGATGAGATCGCTAAAGAAGCAGACTTCTTCTGCTTCGGTACAAACGACCTTACTCAGATGACATACGGCTTCTCCCGTGATGATGCAGGTAAATTCCTCAACGCATACTATGACGCTAAGATCTTCGAGAACGATCCATTTGCAAAACTGGATCAGGTTGGCGTTGGCAAGCTGATGAAGATGGCTATCGAACTCGGCAAACCGGTTAACCCGAACCTTCACGTAGGTATCTGCGGCGAGCATGGTGGAGATCCGTCTTCTGTAGAATTCTGCCACAAGATCGGTCTTAACTATGTATCCTGCTCACCATTCCGTGTACCGATCGCTCGTCTTGCAGCAGCACAGGCAGCTATCGCAGAGAAGAATGCATAATTAGCATATTGTTAAGGGGCAAAGCGAAATATCCTCTAAAGAGGTAAAATAGCCAACCAGCCCTAAAGTGTCCAAACGTAAAATTTGACCTTGGAGAATTGTAGAAATACAGTTCTTCAGGGTCTTTTTTGTTACATTACACAGCGGTATTCTTTTGTTTAACAACCGTAGCAAGAATTCCCTCACCTCTATAGGAAGGCCACTGAAAAAGTCCTTTTTGCGTATAAATTAACACAAAATAAAGTACATCAATCAACTTTGAGACACTGTATATAGTATGAAAAAACAGTTTTTCAGCGGCGTCC
>ERZ809744.87-NODE-87-length-34065-cov-8.413_pt1 | contig 34065 bp, 30 predicted proteins | sample MGYA00520454_ERZ809744 | MGnify/ENA primary metagenome ERZ809744 (study PRJEB31588, sample SAMN03401198) | human gut metagenome | study: EMG produced TPA metagenomics assembly of the PRJNA231909 data set (A prospective, longitudinal analysis of the... | reverse complement strand
TGATTTCGTCATTTTTCAAAACTATAAGGTTTAGCAGATTAAGCGAAAGCGCCTCCAGCCGACTGCCCTCTTTGTAGATAAGGTCGGCACATTCTCTGCGTTGTTCAGGCTCCATTTCATATGAACGGAGCATATCCGCATAGCCTATGACAGATGTCAGCGGAGTTTTTAACTCGTGGGTAAAATCCGCAATAAAGTTGTCACGATTCTGTGTTGCAAGCTTTAGCTGTTCAATGTAGTCTTCAACATAATCTGCCATGGTGTTAAAGCTCTGCGAAAGCTCGGTTATTTCGGTTGAAGATGTAATGCCGTGGCTTTCCTTTACTCTCATATTAAAGTTGCCCTCGGCAACTTCCTTTGACGCATCCTTTAACTTAACAAGCGGTCTTGTCAAAAGCTTTGAGAAGATTACAAGCAGAATTGATGCAAACAACGCAACGCCTATGAGAATGAACTGATAAATTGTGCAGTACATATCACGGTCGCTGTACACGCTTGTTATATCGTCAACAGTTTCAATATAACAGCTTTCGCTTACAAGCTGAATTTTGCTTATTGTCTGAATATAGTATTTTTTGTTTTCAGTAACGATTCTGCTTTTTCTGGAGTTTACCGACATACCGTAGACAAATTCATTTTCTGCCGAAAAGCTGAGCTCGTTTATTGAACCGATTTTGATTTTAGAATCCGAATTGCCTGCAATTTGTTTTGCAAATCCGATTGCCGAAACGCGCAGATATTCCAAGTTTCCGTAGGTGGGCAGATTGTTGTCTGCATATACCGAAAGTGCCGTTGTGATGTAATTGTTGTTCTTTTTGGCTGAGTCAATGCGGTTGTTCAGCGTGTTTGTAAAAACGGTGTTGATGAGGAGAAAACCTCCCACACCGAAGGAAGTAATTATAATAAGAAAGGTAATAAAAAATATTTTCCACGAAAATTTCATTAGGGCTTTCCCTCCGCTTATTCAACAAGACGGTAACCGACTTTATACACAGACTGAATGTTGTCTTTTAAATCAAGCTTTTTTCTTAACCGCTGAATATGCAGATCTACGGTTCTTGTATCACCCATATACGGTTCATTCCATACCCTTTCGTAAATCATTTCACGGTAAAGGGCAATGTTTTTGTTGCGTACAAAAAGCAGAAGTATTTCGTATTCCTTTAATGTAAGGTCAATTTGTACTCCGTTTTTGGTGACTATTCTTGAATTTGTGTCAATTACTATGTCTTTAAAGCTGAGTTTTGTTTTTGCCTTGTTGTATCTTCGTAGTATCGCATCGACTCTTGCCTGAAGTTCCGAAATGTTAAACGGTTTTGTTATGTAATCGTCAGCCCCCAGGTTAAGCCCGTAAACCCTGTCCGATATATCTGATTTTGCAGTAATGAAAATTACGGGTGTGTCAAAGCCTTTGATGTAGTCCATAAGCTCAAAACCGCTGATTTTCGGCAACATAACATCAAGCAGAATAAGGTCAAAGTGCTTTTTCTCCAGAACATCGGCACAGCTTTCGCCGTCAAACACACAATCGGTTTTGTGCCCGTGCCGAGAAAGAGCCATTTCAATAAGATTTGAAATATTCTTTTCGTCCTCAACAATCAATATGTCAGCCAACAACCCCACCTCCAAGACACAGTTTATATTGCCATTGTATCATAGATGTATCATTTTTTTCAAATTATTCTTTTTTTGCAGAGCTGTATCCAAAAATCGGTTAATGCAGAATATTGTCAAATTATGTGCAGCTGTTAATTATTTCACGAACCGTGCTTGAAAACAAAGTCTAATAATGGTATTATTTTATGCAAGCAAAACATTTTGAAAGGAAGATTACAATGGGTAATTCTAAATCGGTAAAAAAAGGCGTTGCAGTTGTAACGGCAGTTATTGTTGCTGTTGTTATGGTTTGCGTTTCGGTAGTTTGCAATTTGCTTTCAACAAAAACAGAAAGCTCAAATCAGACATATCTTGATGACGCAAAGGCTCAGCTTACAGAATACAGCGATAACTATAACTACACTAAATTTGAGTTTATGAACTCACTTTTTGAAAAGGCAAATGTAATTGCAAGTGTTGTTACGGAAAATACTTCGGCTGAAACAAATGCCGCACTTGTAAAGAACCTCGGCATCAATTCATTTGTTATGACAGACGCTGACGGCAAGATTATCGCATCGTCAGACGATAAAAAGGTCGGCACAAATTTCCTTGATGACGAAACAACAAAGCAGTTCAAGGCTAACCTCAAGGGTATGAAGGTCAAGAGCATTTCAGAGCCGACAGCCGTTGAGGGCGAGGACGGTGTGTATAACCTCATGGCTTGCGTTGCAAGAACAGAGGGCGGCATTGTTATTATTGATACAAATACAAGCGACTATTCGGCTGTTATCGGTGCTGATATTGCAAAAAGCTGCAAGGGTGATACAATCATCGTTAAGAACGGCGAAGTTGTAAGCACAAATATGAACCTTGGCGATAACGGTCTTAAAAGCGCAGGTATTACAGACGAAATGATTCGTTCGGAAAATTTCAATGTTACAATCGACGGCACAACATATTCACTCAGCAGTATGCCGTCAGGTGAATATACAATCATCAGCGGACAAGCTGCGACAGAAAGCGGTTTCAATATGATTTACGGTGACGTAATTCCGTGTGCCGCAGGTTTTGTAATGATTATCATTTCCGGAATTATACTCAGCCTTGGCACAACAAAGAAAAAGGAAAACGAGTAATTGTTAATTACAGCATACAAACAAGAAGTGGATATTTTACGAAATTTGTATGTAAAATGACGAAAAGGTCATAAATTCAAGAAATATCTCCGAAAACATTGTGCTTTAGCACAAAGAATATTGTGCCGAAAAATATTGCATAACCATATTTTGATGATATAATAATGGCATAAACAAAAAAGACGCAAAGCAAAGGAGCTTCTGAAAAGGAGGCTCCTTTTCTGTTTATCTTTTTTGGTATCTTAAAAAGGGGAAATTATTATGACACCTGAGAAAATTGTTGAAAACCATAAGAAATATGTCCTCCAGTCATGGAGCAAGCAGGGTAATCTCAATCCGATTCCCGTTGCAAAGGCAGACGGAATTTACTTTTACGATTTTGACGGTAACAGATATGTCATCACAGCTTGTAAACCTCAATCTCGGTTACAGAAATAAAGCAATCGGTGATGCAATCATCGGCGTGAAAGCTGATATGGCTGACCATATTTCTTCAAGAAAGCTTGAATCGGCATTTGAACGAACAATTTATTCCTACAAAAAGCACTGGGGCGGTTTTAAGGTGGACAACATGATGTTCTATGTCCTCAATGACTTTTCCGATGACGAAATTGAAAGCTTAGCCGAAAAAATTCAGTCGGAAAAGGAGAGGTATATAAGCGTCAACAAGCTGTATGTGGTAGTGAGCAAAACAAATAACAAGCTGAAATCACTCCCGAAAACATACCAGATTGTTTTAAGAATGTTAAGGCTTGCCGTCCGTACAGATATGACGCCTATGTTCTATGACCGACTTGAAGTTAAAAAGCTGATTCTTGCGGTTGACGATATTTCGTTGCTTGAAAGTATCTATAACGAAAATCTCAAAAAGCTTGAAGTGTATGACCGTGACAACGGCACGGATTATATGAGTTTTTTAAGACTTTACCTAAAGTATGACGGAAGTGTTCAGAGGGTTGCTCAGGAAACCTTTGTTCACCGCAACACCATAAATTATCAGCTTGCAAAAATCAAAAAGATTCTCGGCAATAACCTCAAAACCTTTGAAGAACGATTCAAAATTATATTAGCATTTGAAGTTCGTGATGTGCTTTGACCGCCTCCGTCACCGTCACGATGTTAATACTGAAAATCCCCCGACAGCCTAACGGAAACCGCTGTCGGGGGATTTTTTATGTGTTTGTTGTAGCTGTATTTATTTGAGTAACTGATACTAATTGATATCAATTAGTATCAGTTACTATCAGTCAGAGTTAGCATAAGTAAAAAAGAACCGATACAAAAAGTATCGATTCTTCTTTGGTGCGGGTGACATATTTTGTGATAAATCAAAGTTTCAACCTCGCCAATGTGGCTCGTGCATAGCTAAATTATCATCAACGCTCTCCCTAAAAACAGTCCACCGGACTGTTTTTTTACGGTCGCCTTCAAGTCCTGTCCTAATTTTGTTTCATAAAGAAAAAGGGTAGGTAATACAATATTACCTACCCTTTTCTTTGGTGCGGGTGACAGGACTTGAACCTGCACATCGGTTGACACTAGAACCTAAATCTAGCGCGTCTGCCAATTCCGCCACACCCGCTTATTAAATTGAAAGTTGAAAATTGAAAATGGAAAATTATTGGTTCTTTGCTGACTTTAGTATAGTAACCAAAATTTTTTCAATTTCAACACAATCATCTAAAATAGATTTTGTTTGATTTTCAGACAAATATTCTGTAGCACCCAACAATTTTATCCAATATTTTGTTTCGGATGCTTCTTTTAGGGCTATGCTTATTTTTGATACAAAATCAGGCTTGCTTTGTGCCTGTTGGGATTCGGTGACATTAGCACCGATACTTGTGCCTGCACGAAGTAACTGTTTGGACAGAATGTATTCTTTTTTCTCTTCACACAAAAATTTATATAATCGTACAATTCTTATTGCAAACTGAAAACTTTTGTTTTCTATAACATTATCCATAATATTCGTGTATATCAAAATTGCGATTATTGCAGAGAACAGAAAATTAAAAATTTTCCACTTTCCATTTTCAATTTTCAATTTCTGCAAGACCTACCGTTAGATAATACTATAAATATCAGCAAAAGTCAAGTATAAGCAAGCAGTATATTATTACTGCTTGCAGAACACGATGCCGTCTTTTTTACTGATTGACTTGATTTTTGCCAAAGATTCAACTCTTATGCCCATATCACGAACGAGGTTACCGCCGCCCTGATAAGCTTTTTCGATAACAATTCCCGCACCTGCTGTTTTTGCGCCTGCTTTTTCAATCAGCATAAGAAGTGCCGTTAAGGCGCTGCCCTTTGCAAGAAAATCGTCAATGATAAGCACATTGTCTTCTTTACTCAAAAATTCCTTAGAAACAACTATGTCATAGTCCTTTTTATGAGTGTATGAGTGGACGGTTGCGTTGTATGTATCGGAATAAATATTGATTGTCTTTGTCTTTTTTGCAAAAACAACCGGAACACCAAAATACTGAGCCGCAAGACAGGCAATGCCGATTCCCGATGCTTCGATTGTCAGAATTTTTGTTATGTTTTCATCCTTGAAAAGCCTGTAAAATTCCTTGCCAAGCTCACATACAAAACTGACATCAATCTGATGATTGAGAAAGCTGTCAACCTTTAACACATTGTCGGCACCAATATGTCCGTCTTTAAGAATTCTGTCTTCTAAAAGTTTCATATCAATCTCTTTTCTGAAAAATAAAATAGTAACAAACAATACGATAGATTATACTACAAATATTTGCACATTTCAATTGATTTTTGTGATATTCCATGCCTTATTTTTCTTATTTTCGGAAAATATTAAATTCAGACACAAAAAAGGCAGTCGTGATAAAGCGACTGCCCCTGCGGTTTATACTTCAATATTTTTAATTGAATCAAATTCGTCCATGATTTCTTTTGACGGCTTTTTTGAAAGAAGAGAAACAATAACATTCACAATAAGTGCAAGTCCGAAGCCTACAACAAGTGAATAAAGATTTGTTGCCGCATAAAGCGTCTGACCGTTTACAATTGGAATATAGTCCCATATGATAACTGTCAGAGCACCTGTTGCCATGCCGCTGATTGCACCCGAAAGTGTTGAGCGTTTCCAGAAAAGCGCCAGCAGAACAACAGGTCCGAACGCCGAACCGAATCCTGCCCATGCATCCGAAACAAGTCCCATAATGCTTGATTTAGGATTAAGTGCAATGAAGAATGCGATTACAGCAACAACTGCAACTGCAATTTTGCCGACCAAAAGCGAGCTCTTTTCGCTTGCATTCTTTTTAACAGCACCTTTGTAAAGATCCTCCGAAACAGCCGACGCAGTGACGAGAAGCTGACTGTCTGCTGTTGACATAATTGCGGCAAGGATTCCGCAAAGGAAAATACCGCCGATAAAGATAAGCACGCCGTTGCCTGAGAAAAGCTGCTGGATTGTTCTGATGAATACAGATTCGCTTGTTGCATCGTCAAGCTGTGCTGTAAGGTAGCCTCTTGCGATAAGACCGATAAGGCATGACGCAGTAAGTGAAATAATTACCCAAACAACAGCAATTTTTCTTGACTTCTTGATTTCTTCATTGCTCTTTACAGCCATGAATCTGACGAGAATATGCGGCATACCGAAGTAACCGAGTCCCCACGCAAGGTTTGAAATAATCGAAACAGCCGAAACAGGAGTTCCGTCACCGTTTACAAAGAAGTTAAGGAACTGAGCAGGCTGTTCAACACCTTTTGCAGCAAGTGCAGAACTGAAGCTTGTGTCAAATGTGAGAATTGCATATGCAAGCACCGGAACGGTAAGGATTGCAACAATCATCATAAGTCCCTGAATGAGGTCGGTTGTACAAACTGCCTTGAAACCGCCCATAAATGTATATACAAGAATTACTACTGCGGCAACGATAAGACCGATAACATAAACCCGATTGTAGTTTTCGTCACCGCTTGCGCTGTCCGAGAAGAGCGTAGCAAAAAGCTTTGCGCCCGAACTGAATGCCGACGCTGTGTAAACCGTGAAGAAAACTGCTATGATTGAAGCCGAAACAATCTTGATTATGTTTTTATGGTCACGGTAGCGATTTTTGAAAAAGCTCGGAATAGTGAGCGAGTTGCCTGCCACAATGGTGTATTTACGAAGTCTTGCCGAAACAATGTACCAGTTGAGAATTGTGCCGATAAGAAGTCCTACGGCAATCCATGCCTCGCCTGTACCGGCAAGGTATACAGCGCCCGGAAGTCCCATCAAAAGCCAACCGCTCATATCAGATGCCTGTGCCGACATTGCGGCTGTCCAACTGCCGAGGTTTCTGCCACCGAGAAAATAGTCCTCATTGTTCTTGTTGCCCTTTGAGCAAACAAAGCCTATTACGATCATAATAATCATATAAGCTATAAATGCACAAAGAACTATTATGTTGTTTGTTGTCATTATGCCCCTCCTGAAATTAAATTTATAAATCAAATACCTTTTAATTCTACCAAAAATGAATAAATAAATCAAGTGAATTGCAGTATTTAGGACTTTTATGCAGATAATTTGTGCATTTGCAAAAATTCAGGAGTAACATTTTGCACATAATTACGAATAAAATAACTTTTATATGCATTTAAAGGGGGATTTTGTGTTGATTTGAAGAATCAAAAGTATTATAATTACATTGATTGCAAATTGACTGTAAAAGGTATGTGGAGAGATAGAAATGAATATGGTAAAAAGAACTTGGGCTGAAATTTCACTTAATGCAATTGAGCATAACTATAATGTAATAAGAAATAAGGTTGCAGACGATACAAAGGTCTGTTGTGTTATAAAGGCTGACGGCTACGGCCACGGTGCAGTTGAGCTTTCACAGGTTTATGAAAAACTCGGAGCGGATTTTTTTGCTGTTTCAAATATTGACGAGGGTATAGAAATCAGAAAGAGCGGTTCAAAACTCCCTATTGTGATTCTTGGCTACACTCCCGTTTCAGAGGCTGAAAATCTTGCTGAATATGATATTTCTCAGGCTGTTTTTTCACTTGAGTATGCAAAAGAGCTTTCTGAAAAATGTGTTGAAGAGGATTGTATCTGCAAAATGCACATCAAGGTTGACTCGGGAATGTCAAGAATCGGCTTTATGTGTCAGGAATTTCCACGGGATGAATATTCTATTGAAGAAATTTGTGAGGCTTGTTGCCTTCCGAATCTTGAGGTTGAGGGGCTTTTTACTCATTTTTGTGTGTCTGATGAAGATGCCGAGGGCAGAGAGTTCACAAACAAGCAGTATGAAAACTTTATTCATGTGCGTGACAGCCTTAAAAAGCGAGGCGTTGATATCAGCGTTGTTCATTGCTCAAACAGCGGTGCAATTGAAGATTACCCCGAAACCTGTTGCGATATGGTAAGAGCAGGTATTATCCTCTACGGACTTGCTCCGTCATCAAAGCTTGCCGACAGACTTGACCTTGTTCCTGCAATGACTCTTAAAACAGTTGTCGCTTTTGTAAAAGAGGTTCAAAAGGGTGCAACAATTTCCTACGGCAGAACTTTTACAGCCGACAGAAAGATGAAAATTGCAACCGTTCCTATCGGATACGCTGACGGATTCATCAGACAGAATGCAAAAGACGGCTATATGATGGTAAACGGAAAGAAAGCGAAAATTGTGGGCAGAATATGTATGGATCAGACAATGCTTGATGTTACCGATATTGAAGATGTCAAGACAGGTGACGAGGTTGTCGTATTCGGTACAGGCGAAAACGGTGAGCCTACTGCAGATTCACTTGCCGAAAATACAGGAACTATAAACTACGAAACCGTTTGTCTTGTCGGAAAGCGTGTTCCGAGAATTTACATTAAAGACGGAAAAATTGAGAATGTGATGTATAAATTATGAGATTACTTGCTGTTGACGGAAACAGTATTGTAAACCGTGCGTTTTACGGAATAAGACCGCTTACTACAAAGGACGGTCAGTTTACAAACGCAATTTACGGATTTCTTACAATGCTGTACAAAATTAAAAATGAAGAAAATCCCGATGCCGTGGCGATTGCCTTTGACCTGAAAACACCGACCTTCAGACACAAGGCCTATGCAGGCTACAAGGCAACACGAAAGGGTATGCCGGAGGAGCTTGCGTCACAAATGGAACCGCTGAAAAAGCTTCTTACCCTTTTAGGCTACAGGCTTGTTACCTGTGAGGGCTTTGAGGCTGACGATATTCTCGGTACGCTCGCCAAGGCTTGTGAAGGAAACGGAAACGAGTGCGTTATTGCAACAGGTGATCGTGACAGCCTTCAGCTTGTGTCGGACAAAACAAGCGTTCATCTTTGCTCAAACAAACAGGATATACTCTATACCCCCGAAAAGATTCTTGAAACTTACGGTGTAACTCCAAAGGAGCTTATAGAAATCAAGGCGATTCAGGGCGATACTTCGGATAATATTCCCGGAGTTGCGGGAATAGGACCAAAGGGTGCAGGCGACCTCATTCAGAGATATCACACGGTTGAGTATATCTATGACCATCTTGATGAACTTGAAATCAAGGACGGTGTGCGTAAAAAGCTGACTGCGTCAAAGGAAAATGCAATTCTCAGCCGTATGCTCGGTGAAATAAACTGCAACGCTCCTGTTGACACAAATGTCGAAAATTATGTTGTAGATATGAAAGATGCCGATGAATGTGCCGGATTTATGGCAAAACTTGAACTGTTTTCTTTAATAGAAAAATACGGCATCAAGGCTGACAAAAATGCAAAGCCCGAAAAGGTTGAGAAAAATTCGCTTGAGGTTGTGTCTGATTTTGACGAAAATGAACTTTTAAAAAATGTTAAGTCAGAGAAAAAGCTCTATCTCAACTTTGAAACAGAGAATAAAGAATTAAAATCCTTTGCCGTACTTTTTGACGGCAAGGTGTATATAAGCACGGATGAAGAACTTTTTGTTAAGTTTATTGCCGACAGTGAACTTGAAAAGTACACAAGAAACATCAAAACGCTCTATGCTTATGCCGATGAGAAAAATATTGATGTTGAAAATATTGTGTTTGATATTGAGCTTGCGGCATATCTGATTGAACCGTCGTCAAAGGATTATTCGGACAAAAATCTTTGTGCCTCTTACGAAATCGCTCTGCCTGTCTGCACTGATGAGCAGAATGAAAAATACGAGGCATTTGCCTGTTACGCAGAATTGTGCGAAAAACTCGGAGATAAAATCAAAGCTCACGGTCAGGAAAAGTTGTTAAGTGAAATTGAAATTCCGCTTGCAAAGGTGCTTGCAAGAATGGAAAATATCGGTGTCTGTGTTGACCGACAGGGCATTGAAAGCTACGGCGAAATGCTTTCTGCACAGATTAAGGAGCTTGAAACCGCAATTTACGAAAGTGCGGGCTGTGAGTTTAACATCAATTCTCCCAAACAGCTTGGCGTAGTTTTATTTGAAAATCTCGGACTCCCTTGCAAAAAGAAAACGAAGAGCGGTTACAGCACAAATGCAGAGGTGCTTGAAAGCCTGAGGTATGAACATCCCGTTGTTGAAATGGTGCTGAGATACAGAACGCTTTCAAAGCTGAATTCAACCTACTGCGAGGGACTTTTAAAGGTCATTGCAGATGATGGCAGAATCCATTCAAATTTCAATCAGACCGAAACAAGAACAGGCAGAATCAGCTCAACAGAGCCGAATCTCCAGAATATCCCCGTAAGAACCGAGCTTGGCAGAGAGATGAGAAAGTTTTTCTGTGCAAGAGAGGGCTGGGCGCTTGTTGACGCCGACTATTCGCAGATTGAACTCCGTGTGCTTGCCCATATTTCGGGTGACAAAAATATGATTAAAGCGTTCAAGGATAACGAAGATATCCACGCAATCACAGCGTCACAGGTGTTCAATATGCCGCTTGATATGGTAACTCCGATTATGAGAAGCCGTGCAAAGGCTGTTAACTTCGGTATTGTTTACGGAATCGGCGCATTTTCACTTGCAAAGGATATCGGTGTTTCAAATAAAGAGGCAAAGCACTACATTGAAAGCTATCTTGCCCATTACAGCGGTGTTGACAGCTATATGAAAAATGTTGTCGAAAAGGCGAACGCTGACGGCTATGTTGAAACGATGTTCGGCAGAAGAAGAAATCTTCCCGAACTCACCTCGAGCAAGCATATGATCCGTGCATTCGGTGAAAGAGTTGCAAGAAATATGCCTATTCAAGGCACAGCCGCAGACATTATCAAAATTGCAATGATTAAGGTTGACGAGCGAATGAAAGCCGAAAATCTCCGTGCAAGGCTTGTGTTGCAGGTTCACGACGAACTTATTGTCGAAGCTCCGCAGGATGAGAGCATGAGAGTTGCACTCATCGTTCAGGAAGAAATGGAAAACGCAGTTAAAATGAGCGTTCCGCTCACAGCCGATGCGGCAATCGGAAGGACTTGGTATGATGCAAAAGGATAACAGAACGATTGCCTTTGTTTGCACGGGCAACACCTGTCGCAGTCCCATGGCAGAGGCAATTTTTAATGATATGGCAGAGAAAAACGGCGTTTGCGTCAGGGCGGAAAGCTTTGGCATTGCGACCTCAACGGGACTTCCCGTGTCGGAAAATTCCGTGATTGCCTGTAAGGAAATCGGAATTGACCTTTCGGGCAAAGCTTCAACAGCCGTGGCTGATGCCGACATTGAAAAATACGAAAAGTTTTACTGTATGTCGCAAAGTCACGCAAAAATGTTGATGCAGTTTTTTCTTGTACAGCCCGAAAAAATCGCCGTGCTCGGTATAAGCGATCCCTACGGCGGCGACATTGATGTGTACAGACATTGCCGTGATGAAATTGTTAATTCTGTAAAGGAAATATTAAAAGCGTATGAAAATTGACAGAATGACCGAAAATCAGCTTGAGGCGGTTGCACAGCTTGAACAGCAGTGCTTTTCGCATCCGTGGTCGTTTAACAGCCTTGAAGAAGAACTGAACAACGAAACCTCGCTGTTTTTTACCGCAACGGAAGATAATGCCGTTGTCGGATATATAGGAATGAGCGTTATTGTTGATGAGGGTTACATTTTTAATGTTGCCGTTGACGGTACACACAGAAATCGGGGAATAGGTTCGGCGCTTGTTGAAACGCTTGTGACCTATGCCAAGAAAAATAACCTTTGCTTTCTCACTCTTGAGGTTCGTGAAAGTAACGGGAATGCCCGTTCTCTCTATGAAAAATTCGGATTCATCAAGGTGGGAGAGAGGAAAAATTACTACTCATCTCCAACCGAAAACGCTGTTTTAATGACACGCTGTTTTTGACATATATATGTAATAAAACATTATATTAATGATATTACGGAACTTCATCATAAATGTTTCGTAGTGAAAGGAAAATTATGAAGATACTCGCAATAGAATCGTCCTGTGACGAAACTGCGGCAGCGGTTGTTGAGGACGGCAGAAACATAATCTCCTCTGTGGTTGCTTCTCAGGTTGAGGAACACAAGCTTTACGGCGGAGTTGTTCCCGAAATCGCATCACGCCGTCACGCAGAGGCAATTGTTCCTGTTGTAAGACAGGCTCTTGAAGATGCAGACTGCAGGCTTTCCGACATTGACGCAATCGGTGTTACATATGCCCCCGGACTTATCGGAGCGTTGCTTGTGGGAGTGAATTTTGCAAAAGGACTTTCACTTGCAACAGGAATCCCGCTTGTTCCTGTTCACCATCTGCGTTCACACATTGCATCAAATTATATTTCAAACAAAGAATTAAAACCGCCGTTCCTTTGCCTTGTTGTGTCGGGCGGTCACAGCCATATTGTTATGGTTGAGGACTACACAAAGATGAAAATTATCGGCAAAACCCGTGATGATGCCGCAGGCGAGGCTTTTGACAAAGCTGCAAGGACAATGGGAATGCCGTATCCGGGCGGAATTGAAATGGACAGAGTTGCGGAAAACGGCAATCCGTTTGCATTCAAGCTCCCTCGTCCCGCAGTTCACGATGCACCGTATGATTTCAGCTTTTCGGGACTTAAAACAGCCGTAATCAACCTCATCCACAATTCGGCACAAAAGGGTGTTGAGCTTAACAAAGCCGATGTCTGTGCATCATTCCGCTATGCCGTTGTCGATTGCCTTGTTACAAACTTTATCAAGGCGGCTGAAGACCTGGGACAGAAAAAGCTTGTAATCGCAGGCGGTGTTTCGGCAAATTCACTTCTCAGAAGAACCCTTGCAGAAGAGTGTAAAAAGCGTGATTGGGAAATGTATATGCCCGAAAAATCTCTTTGCGGTGATAATGCCGCCATGGTCGGTTCACAGGGATATTACGAGTTTCTCAGCGGAAATATTGCAGGAACAGACCTCAATGCTTTTGCTACAATGAGCATTGAAAAAGGCTGATTTATTCGCAAATAATCACTAAAACACTTGCTATTTTATCAAGAATATACTAAAATAGTGTTAATAAACCGAAAGGACGATTTAAAATGAGCAATCCTATTGTTACTTTTGAAATGGAAAACGGAAAAACAATCAAGGCGGAGCTTTATCCCGAAATTGCTCCGAATACTGTAAATAATTTTCTCAGCCTTGTAAACAAGGGTTACTATGACGGTCTTACATTTCACCGTGTAATCTACGGTTTCATGATTCAGGGCGGTTGCCCCGAAGGCACGGGTATGGGCGGTCCCGGATATTCAATCAAGGGCGAATTTGCCGTGAACGGCTTTGAAAACAATCTCAAGCATACAGAGGGTGTTCTTTCAATGGCTCGTTCAATGATGCCCGACTCAGCAGGCTCGCAGTTCTTCATTATGCACAAAAACGCTCCGCACCTTGACGGTCAGTATGCCGCTTTCGGCAAGGTAATTGAGGGTATGGATGTTGTCAATGAAATCGCAGAGTGTGACACAGACTATTCCGACAAGCCTCTTGATCCTCAGATTATGGCAAAGGTTACAGCCGAAACCTTTGGTGTTGACTATCCCGAGCCTGAAAAATGCTGATAGTTAAGAAAGGAATTTTAAAATGAATGTTTTGCTTGCAGGCGGCGCCGGATATATCGGCTCGCACACTTGTGTTGAACTCATCAACGCAGGTCACGATGTTGTAATTGCAGATAATTTTTCAAACAGTTGTCCCGTAGCGGTTGAAAGAGTTGAAGAGCTGACAGGCAGAAAAATTCCGCTCTATGAGGCCGATGTATGTAACAGAGATGCCGTTGAAAAGATTTTTTCTGAGAATAAGATTGATGCGGTAATTCACTTTGCAGGTCTTAAAGCAGTAGGTGAAAGCTGTGAGAAGCCTGTTGAATATTACCGTAACAACATTGATTCAACGCTCACTTTGCTTGAAGCAATGAAAAAACACGGTGTAAATAACTTTATTTTCAGCTCAAGTGCCACGGTTTACGGTACTCCGGAAACTGTTCCGCTTGTTGAAACAATGCCAAAGGGTTCTCCTACAAATCCGTATGGCTGGACAAAGTTTATGATGGAACAAATTCTCACAGACACCGCAAACGCAAATCCCGATATGTCTGTTGTTCTTCTTCGTTACTTTAACCCGATCGGCGCTCACGAAAGCGGCAGAATCGGTGAAGATCCTAACGGAATCCCGAATAACCTTATGCCGTACATAACACAGGTTGCCGCCGGCAGACTCAAGTGTCTCGGTGTTTTCGGCAACGATTACCCTACGCATGACGGCACGGGTGTGCGTGACTATATCCATGTTGTTGACCTTGCAAAAGGTCATGTAAAGGCTATTGAATATTCCGCAGAGCACAAGGGAACCGAGATTTTTAATCTCGGAACAGGTGTGGGCTACAGCGTTCTTGATATTGTAAAGGCTTTTGAAAAGGCAAATTCGATTGAAATTCCTTATGTTATAAAGCCACGCCGAGCAGGCGACATTGCAGAATGCTTTGCCGACGCAACAAAAGCCAAAAAAATACTTGGATGGATTGCCGAGAAAAGTCTTGAGGATATGTGCCGTGACAGCTGGAACTGGCAATCTCACAATGTGAATGGTTACAAATAACAAATAAATGATATTTTATTTGTGCATTCCTACAAAAAAACAATATTTTGTCAAATAATCAGTCAGCAAGAGTTTTTAGCATTGACTTTTGGTGGTTGATTGTTGTATAATTAAACTGCTTATAGAAGCATTATCACATAAGGAGGAAAAGAAAATGTTCAAAAAAGCACTTAGCCTTTTACTGTCTATGATGCTTGTTGTGACATCACTCGTTGCAACTGTAGTGAGCGTTTCTGCTGCCGGCGATTCATATTTCGTATCCGGTTCTGAAGAACTCACAGGTTACAAGTGGGCTGAGACTGAAGCAACTTGCGGAGATAATGTAATGACAGAAAACGGCGATGGTAACTACGAAAAAGTATTTACCAACGTAGCAGTCGGCAACGGCTACCAGTTCAAGATCGTTAAAAACGATACAGAGTGGATTGGTGTAGGCGATACCGGCAATGACAACTTCACATTCAATGTTACAAAGGAATGTGATGTAACAGTAACTTACAACCCTACAACAAATGAAATCACTGCAACAGGTGAAGGTGTTGTAATTCCGAAAGAACTTGTTGTTGACCACATTACAGTCGTTGGTAACGGTGAAGATGCATGGCTCAACGGTAAGGACTGGAAGGTAGATGCTGAAGCTAACTACATGACAGAAACATCTGAGGGTTCAAAGGTTTACCAGATTAAGTTTGAGAGCCTTGACGCTTATGAGAACTATCAGTTCAAGTTTGCTGCCAACGGTTCATGGGCAGATAACTGGGGCCTTCCTGAGCAGGGCACAGCTCCTCTCAATGAGTGGTTTGACCTTACATACAACGGTCAGAACATGATCATTGATACAGATGCAGCTGGTTACGAAGACGGTTATGACATCGTTCTTACACTTGACCTTTCAAACTTTAACTATGCTACAAAGCAGGGTGCAAAGGGTAAGGTTGACATCGTTACTGATGCAGAGCCTACAACAGTAGCAGAGCCTACAACAGTAGAGCCTACAACAGCAGAGCCCACAACAGTAGCAGAGCCTACAACAGTAGCAGAGCCCACAACAGTAGAGCCTACAACTGCAGCTCCTGCAAAGGGTCTCACAGTTACAGCTACTTCAAACCTCTTCCCTGAGAAGCAGGTTACTCTCAGCGCAGATAAGAAGACTGTAAAGGTTACATATATGTTCCAGTCTAAGGATAAGGACATGTTGGACTTCCAGTGGGATATGAACTACGATGCAAATGTACTCAAGCCAACAGCTAACACAACCAGAGCTAAATCATTTGAATATCCAAAGATTGGTAGTTATGTTTGGAATTCTCTTCCGGGTGTAATTAAAGCTAACGGTAATACACTCAGCCTTTATGACACAACATCAAAGGAAATCGTATTTGCTTCTGCTGAGTTTGAAGTAATTGATCCTGAGGCTACAGCAACTACTGTTAATCTTGATGTACAGGTACTTCGTCTTTCAAAGGTTGATCCTGCAACAGACATGGAAATCGGCGATGAAGAAGTTTCAGTTGCTGACAAGTCAATCGTTGACCAGGAAGTATTTGATAAGTATGTTGTAGCTAATAATACTGTAACAGATCCCGACGCTTCAGAAGAGCCTACAACAGCTCCTGCTGCCGATACTACATATGTAGTTGCCGGTACAACAAATCTTACAGGCTATGAATGGGTTGGTACACCTGACGCAGCTCCCGAAAATGTTATGACAGCTGACGGCAGCGTATTCACAAAGACATTCTCTGCTGTTCCTGCCGGTAAAAACTATCAGCTCAAGGTTGTTGCAAACACAGGCGACGAGCAGAAGTGGATCGGTCTTGACGGTACAGATAACAATGTAACTTTCGATGTAGAAACAGCTTGTGATGTTACTGTAACATTCGATCCTGCTACAAACAAGATTACTGTAACAGGTGACGGCGTTAAAATGGTAACAGACCTTGAAGTTAACAGCATTACAGTTGTTGGTAACGGTGAAGACAACTGGCTCAACGGTGTAGCATGGGGTGTTGACGCTGAAGTTAACCACATGACTCAGGTTTCTGACAAGGTATATCAGATTAAGTATGAAAATATTGAATCTGCAGACGATGCTTATCAGTTCAAGTTTGCTGCAAACGATGATTGGGCAGCTAGCTGGGGTCTTCCCGAGCAGAGCGCAACTCCTATAGGCGAAGAATTTGACCTTGCATTCAATGGTCAGAATATGCTTCTTAACACAGTTTCTGCCGGTTTTGAAGAAGATTCACTCGTTGATGTAACAATCACACTCGACATTACAAACTTTGATTATTCAACACGTTCAGGCGCTAAGGCTACTGTTAAGGTTGAGCCTTCAACTCCTGCAGTTGATAATTTAACAATCAACGCTACATCTAATATTTGCCAGGCTAACGGTTCAGGCACATTTAATGTAGGTGACAAGGTATCAGTTTACTATCTCCTTGACACTAAGGACGCACAGCTTGAAGAAGTACAGTGGGCTCTTACATATGATAAGAACCTCCTTACACTTGATTCACTTACAATGCCTGAAATCGCTGACGGCATGGTAAATATGGATGATGTTTCAGGCAATGCTTCAAACCTTGCACTTTATGATTTTGCTGGCGGCAAGAAGCTTGTTGAGGCTGTATTCACAGTTAACGGTACAGGTACAACAAATGTTGACCTCAATGTAGTTGATCTTACACTTGGTAAGCTCAATCCTGCAACAGGCACAGTTGATGCTGATTCAGAATATGAAGCAGTAGTTAACGGCGACATGGCTAATGATCTCTTTGATCACATTAACTCAGACGCTAAGGTTGAGGCATATGTTGAGCCTACAACAACAGAGCCTGCTACAGAGCCTACAACAGTAGAGCCTACAACAACAGAGCCTGCTACAGAGCCTACAACAGTAGAGCCTGCTACAACAGAGCCTACAACAGTAGAGCCTGCTACAACAGAGCCTGCTACAGAGCCTACAGACGCTCCTACAACAGAGCCTACAACTACAGAGCCTGCTACAGTAGCTCCTACTACACCTGATGCTACATCTGCTACACAGGTTGCAACAAAGGGTCAGTCAACAGCTGACACAGCTACTTCTGACACACCGGCTAACGGCACAAGCAGCAACGCAGTACAGACAGGTAATGCTTCTATGGCAGTAGTTATCCTCTTAGCTCTTGTTTCTGCAACAGGTGTTGTTTACTTCACAAGAAAGAGATTCAATAAGTAATTGAATTTCCTATTGTAAGACTGTTAACGGCGTTGACAGATTAAAAAAATAATTTTTCGCCTCTCGGTTTTCCGAGGGGCGTTTTTTTATATCGTAATGTTGTGAAAATCAGTTTGAATTATAATTTCTAAAATATCATTTCTTTAAAGGTGAATCTGCAATTAATTTACTTTTCACATAAATTTCACCGAGAATTGTTAAATTATTGATTGAAATTTTAGTCTTAATGATATATAATAGGGATATCAAACTAAAGGAATGAAAAAAATGTCTAAAAAAATCAAAAATATGCTTTCAATTCTCTTCGTGGCTGTACTTACCGTGTCAGCATTCTGTATTCCTGCAAGTGCTGCCGAGGATGACCTTACAATCAGCATTTCAACAGATGAAAAGGATTCCGTAACAGCTAAAGTCGGCGATACGGTAAAGTATGCTATTTATATGACCGATACAAAAGAAGAAGTAATCGGAGCTGCAATGAGTTTCTTTTACAACGATGAATATTTGAAGTTGAATGCCGATTCAATAAACTGCGAAAGCTTTAAAAATGCGATTGGCAACCCTAAACTTAAGAATTTTTACACCTTTACATGGACAGATGTTCAAGCTCCCGTAAAGCTTAACGGTGACAAGGCTCTTGTTTCTGCTGAATTCAAGGTACTAAAGGGAGGCAAAACCGATCTTTCATATTTCATCTCGGATATGTACGGCGATGATATGACATATCTCAAATCATATAAAATCACCTGCAAGCTTTGGGTGAACGGTAAAGAGGTAGAGGATAGTGCCGTTCCGATAGTAAATAATGATACGGCAAATTCCGAAAAAATTCAGGGCGATTTTGTAAACTACATTGACGGAATGGGCGAGGAAAACTCACCTAACAAAGACGACCATAAGTCGGTAGTTGTTGAGAAAAAGTACATCTCAACTCAGCAGAATAGTCAGGTTGTAGATGTTACAAAGGTTGTTGAGAGCTCTGCAAACGGTTCGGGTTCAAACACGACATTAATTATTATAATTGCAATTGTTGTTGTTTTGATTGCCGCAGGTGCAATTATTTTCGTAAAGAAAAAGGACGAAAAAAAGAACAAAGCTGCGGACAATAATGCAATGTCGGACGACGCAGATGCAGATAAATAAAACAGATAAATATTTTTTATAGGAAAATTTTTTATAATACAAGCTAAATACACAAAATTGCGATTGCAATTTTGTGTATTTTTTTGTTTTAAGCTTTTTGAAAAAGATTGCAATTTTGAAAATTTTGTTATATAATGATTTCATACCGATAGAAATCGGAAATTTTTTTGGAGGAGATTCAAATGTCAAAAAAACTTATCAGTATCATAGTGTCATGCGCTCTCGTCCTTTCACTTGCTCTTGTAGGTGTAATCGGCGTTTCCGCAGCTATTGATACAGACGGTCGTTATGTCCCAAGTGAGGGCGTAAAAGAAACACACAAAGTTTACTTCCTTATGCCTGAGTCATGGAAGAGTGAAAAGTACAATGCTCATGATGCAGGTGCATACTGGTGGAACGGTTCAGATCCATGCGGCTCTCTTGACGGTACGTCAGTAGGTCCTGCTTGGCCGGGTTATAAGATGCAGGTTGAAAATGCTGAAAATAACATCTTCTATCTTGACCTTCCTACAGATGTTCCTAATCTTGATTTCAACAACTACCTTAACGGCGGTCAAAGGACAGAAGATGCCGCAACAGGTAAAGTAACTTACGAGTTTACTGAGGAACAGTTTAAGGCTGCTAAGCAGACTGCCGATGTTTCTTGTCAGTACTATTCGGAAGGCGACAATGAATATTATGACAGTTTGCTTGACGGCGAATTCTGGGCAAAGGCTCAGGAAGCATTTGACGGTGATGACAAGACATTCCTCGGTAAATTTGCTGACAACTTCTTTGAGGATCCTGACTGGGGTATCTCAATGTACCTCACCAACATGATTTATGTTATAGACCCTACCAACACTTCTGTAAGCGTAACAGGTAAGGAAACATATGCCGGTGAGTTCTACTTCTACTATGGTCTTAACGAAGAAACAGGCAAGTACGAGTACGGTTCACTTCCTAACTATGATATGGCTAAGGAAGCAGGTCTTGTTCAGACAGTAGACAAGAATGCAAAACCTGCTACACCTGATCAGCCTACAACAACAACTCCGTCAAATAACAACAACACAGATCCTACAAAGAACACAGTTCCTACTGCAGGTCAGAACCCAACATCTTCTGCAAACGCAGTTTCAACTGCTGACACAGCAAATAGCACAGACAACAGCGCAGTTCAGACAGGTGCTACAACAGCAGCTGCAGTTCTCGCAGTTCTCCTCGTTGCAGGCGGTGCAGTTCTTTACACACGCAAGAGATTTGAATAATCTTAAATAATTATACATAATTATTTGATGCCCTCCGCTTAGGAGGGCATTTTTGCATTACTGTTTATTATTTGTTCTCTTATGTATGACTGAATAAGCGGAAATTACGGTTGAAAATATGCCAAAATTCCGTAAAATGCAAATTTGGTGGAATTTAACACAAAAATTTGGTTGTTATTACATTGAGATTAAGGCTCAAAATTCCCTGTAACACTTGATTTTTACTGCGTTTTATACTATAATAAGCATACAGATGCAAGTATGGTGTCGGAAATTCATAAGGAGGAAATACAAATGTCCAAAAAAGTTATCAGTCTTTTATTGGCTGTTATGCTCACAGCGGCAATGATAGTGGTTGCTGCAATAAGCGTTTCTGCCGATACGGACGATGAAGGCAGTTATGTGCCTTCTGAGGGCACTGAAACCTACCATATATATTTCTGTAAGCCTGATGACTGGGAAAACAAATATACATCTGATGCAGGTGTTTATTGGGAAAACGGTTCGAAAACTCCTTCAGCGTGGCCGGGTTATTCAGCTCGCAATGCTGATATCAAAAATGTTTACTGTTCTGATGTACCGACCGATGTTGATAAAGTAATCTGGAACAACGCTCTTAAAGGTACAGACGATCCGACAAATCCTGAATATAAACTTGCTTATCGAACAACCGATATTAATTTTAAGGGTTATGATAAAGGCGAGTCTGATTATTATCCCAACGGTGTTGAAAGCTTTGACAATATGATTTATGTTATCAATCCTGAATTTACTTCCGAGAACGATAAGGATGAATTGTTTTTTGCCGGTGAGTGGTTCTACTACTACGGTAACGGTGAATACGGCAATGCTCCTAAAAAGGCAGACCTCAAGGCCGGTGATTATTACGGCAAAGACGGTGTGTTTCCGACAGAGTACAATCCATCTGCTGAGGAAACAACAGCCGAATCAACAACAGAGGTTGTAACAGAATCGGAAACAACCGAGTCTGCAACTGATGCCCCCGTTGCAACAGAGGGGACAACATCGTCTGCTGAATCTTCGCTTGCTCTTACAGTAAATGCAACATCAAATTACTTCCCAATGGCAAGTGCAAAGTATAATGCAGTTACAAATCAGGTAACGGTTACATATTTTATGCAGTCTCCAAAGAATGTGCTCGACACGCAGTGGCACATTTCTTATGACCCTTCAATCCTTTCGGTTGCTGATGTGAATACTGCTAAGTCGGTTTGCCCGACAATGGACGGCAGAGGTGTATATGTAAACTTCAAGAATAAGTCGGAAGGCGTTGGTTATGTAAGATTCGGTGCAAGTAATCTCGGTCTTTATGACTTTAGCGAAAAGACGCTTTTTGCAACAGTTGTTTTTGATGTTAAAGACATTTCAAAGGTTGCACCGGTTTCGACGACGGTTGACCTTGTTGTTGAGGTGCTTCGTGTTTCGGAAGTAAAACCGGACACAGAAATGACTGACGGTTCAAAAGAAGTTATTCTCGTTGATAAAGAAGTAGTTAAGAAAGCTCCTGTTGCTGCGGCAGTAAAAAATGATCTTTCAACTGAGCTTACTCCTTCAACCTATGCAGAACCGACAACAGCCGAGCCTACAACCAAGGAATCTACAACATTAGACACGACTGCCGAGCCTTCAACCGCAGAGCCTTCTACCGAGGAAGCAACATCTGTAACACAGCCTGTAACAAAGAAAATCAGCTCAACATCCGACACTCCCGATACACCCGACAGCAACGGCGGCAATGACGGCGTTGTTCAGACAGGTGAAGCTCCTCTTGCAGTTGTAATCCTCTCTCTTCTCATCGGCTCAACTTGTGTAATGTTCGTTCTTCGTAAGAAAGAAGAAATCCTTTAACGGCTGATAAAGACTAATAATTAAGAGGGCTGACCAAACAAAGGTCAGCCCTCTTTCTGTGCTGTGATTGAGGTTTAAAATTCTGATAAAAATACAAAAAAACAGCTCCACCGTAAATAGTGGAGCTGTTTCGTAATCTGTAAAATCAGTTAGCTCTGGTAACCTTACCTGAACGCAAACAACGGGTGCAAGCATATACACGCTTTGGTGAACCGTCAACAATAGCCTTAACACGCTGTACGTTGGGCTTCCATGTTCTGTTTGATCTTCTGTGTGAGTGAGATACCTTAATACCGAACTTTACATCCTTACCGCAGAATTCACATTTTGCCATGCGTCTGCACCTCCTTAAAGAAAACTAATTCTATTTCTAACTTTGTTATAATAACAGAAAATGAGAGAAAATGCAAGTGTTTTTTGAAAATTTCTTAACTTGTTTTTTGCTCTTGTAATTTTTGACGATATATTATATAATTAGGAATAAATATAGTTACACGATTGTTACCTAAAAATTCAGATTTCAGGAGGCTCTTATGCTCTCATTATTACTTAACGGCATCAGAAACGGCAACCTTGATTTCGGCTCGGTAATTGCCGAAATATTGGCTGTACTCGTTATTATATTTTTAATTCTCCCGTTCCATGAATGGGCGCACGCTTTTACTGCGTCACTTCTCGGTGATAAGGCGGTAAAGGGCAGAGGCAGACTTTCGATTAATCCGCTCAGCCACATTGACCCTATGGGTGCTTTGTGTATGCTTTTGTTCGGATTCGGTTGGGCAAAGCCTGTTCCGATTGATCCGAGAAATTTTAAAAATCCAAAGGTCGGTATGGCAATCACCGCAATTATGGGACCGATTGCAAATATCGTTGCGGCTTTTGTCGGACTCCTCATTTACTATCCGATTATCCTTTTTACGGGTGCTTTTCCGCTTTCAACAATCGGTGATTACATTATTCAGTTTTTAAGTTTTTATATTTCGTGCAATGTCGGACTTGCTGTGTTCAACCTTATCCCGATTCCGCCTCTTGACGGCTCAAAGGTTCTGTTCGTATTTTTACCCGACAAGGCTGTTGAATTCTTTTACAGATATCAGATGTATTTCTTCATCGGCCTTTTTGTTCTCCTTTATGTAGGAATTCTCAACACTCCGATTAACTGGCTCAGCAATCAGATTCTTGACTTCATCAGCTGGCTTGCAAGCCTGCCGTATATGCCGTTTGTCGGTTGATTTCAAAATCATTCGTAACATCAAATCATAACTGAAACTTATTTATGGAAACACAACAACTTCAATATAAGCTGTCGGCATTTGAAGGTCCTCTTGACCTTTTGCTGACGCTGATTTCTAAAAACAAAATAGATATTTACGACATCAGCATTTCCGAATTGCTCGACCAGTACATGGAGCAGATTAATATGATGCAGGAAAATCAGATGGATATCGCATCGGAATTTCTGACAATGGCGTCAAGGCTTGTTTATATCAAGTCTGTAATGCTCCTGCCAAAATATGAGGAAGAGGCTGAAGAACTCAAGAAAGAACTTTCGGGACAGCTTCTTGAATATGCCGTTTGCCGTGAAATGGCGGCAAAACTGGGCGATATTTATGACTTTGACAGCTTTTACAGAGAGGCTTCTCCCGTTGAATTTGACTTGACTTACAACCGTATTCATCCGAGTGAGGATATTGCAAAGGCATATGTCAGCGCAGTCGGACGGGGCAAGCGTAAGCTTCCGCCGTCAAAAGACGCATTTTCGGGCATTGTGTCGCATAAAATCGTGTCGGTAAACAGTAAGATTATCCATCTTATGAGAAGGCTCTGGCACGGCAAAAGGCTTGAATATCACGAAATTTTTGAGGTGTGCGAGGGCAAAAGCGACCTTGTGGCAACATTTCTTGCAACGCTGGAGCTGGTAAAGGGCAAGCGTATCAGAATTGAGGGCAGCGGTGAAAATGCCGTTGTTCATATGATTGAGGATAAAAACGCAATGCCTTTGCCACAGGTTGACGAGGACGAAAACAATGAAAATGAGGAGGTGCAGTAATGGCTGTTGAAAATATTCGTGGTGCGATTGAGGCGATTTTGTTCGCAAACGGTGCGTCGGTTGAATTTTCCCGAATAGCGCAGGCACTTGAAATTTCCGAAAAAAAGGTTAAAGAGCATATTTCTGCACTGATTGATGATTATGAAGCGTCAGGACGGGGCATAACTATAATATTGCTTGACAATTCCTGTCAGATGGTTTCAAAAAAGGAATTTGCTCCGCAGATTCGTACCGTTATGGATTTGAGAAGAAACACTCCGCTTTCACAGGCGGCTCTTGAGGTTCTTGCAGTTGTTGCGTACAATCAGCCTGTTACAAAGGCTTTTGTCGAGCAGGTGCGTGGTGTTGACTGCAGTGGTGTAATCGGCAGCTTGACAACAAAGGGACTTGTTGAAGAAAAGGGCAGACTTGAGTTACCGGGCAGACCGTTGCTTTACGGCACAACCGAAAACTTTTTGCGTTGCTTTAACATTTCAAGTCTTGACGAACTTCCTCCGCTCCCCGAGGGTGATGAGGACAAGGAGTCCGAAGAAAACGGTGAAGAACAGGAAAAGACTGAAAACGGCAATGAGCAGATTGATTTGCTTGCCGATCAGCCTGTTGACAGGCAGTAAAATTTAGGGGGAATTCCCTTTGCTTTGGCTATATATCCTACTCGGAATTGTGCTGTTTATTGCGCTTGTGATGTTTATTCCGATTACTTTGTGTGCATCATATAAAGAGGAGTTTTGGTGCGCCGTGTATATCGGATTTGTAAAGCTTCAGCTTGTGCCGGCAAAACCCAAAAAGGAAAAGAAGAAGAAAAAAGCAAAAAAACAAACTCAGAAAACCGAACAGCCTAAAAAAACGACAGAAAAAAAGCCGAGCCTTATAAAAAAATACGGTATTGAGTGGCTTTTGAACCTGATAAAAAAAGTTGCAGAGCTTGCAGTATCTGCATTGCAGGACTTTTTCAGCCACATACTGGTTAAAAAATTGTCGCTGAGTATCAGCGTTGCAGGTGACGATGCGGCTGACACGGCTATAAAATACGGCAAATACTGTGCCGTTGTTTATCCGGCAGTAGGTACAATTGTCCGTGTTGTAAAATGCAAAGGCTACGGAGTTGACATAAATCCGAATTTTTCGGAAAAAGCAGAAACTGAAATTAACTTTGACTTTGCCGCAAGAATTTTCGCATTCCGACTTATCGGTCTTGCCGTTAAGCACGGAATCAAGGGGATTAAACTTCTTGCAGAAGTTAAAAATGATTGATATAAATATTGTTGAAAAAGGAGAATGGCTATGGAACATCCTATCGGCAGTTTAATGGATACCACAATGGAAAAAATCAAGGAAATGATTGATGTCAATACTATTATCGGCGAGCCTATAACTTCGCCTGACGGCACACTCATCATTCCTGTTTCAAAGGTAAGCTACGGCTTTGCGGCAGGCGGTTCGGATCTGCCTACCAAAAAGGAAAACAAAGACTGCTTTGGCGGCGGTAGCGGTGCAGGTGTGACAATTCAGCCTGTTGCATTTCTTACCGTTTATCAGGGCGATGTAAGGCTTGTTTCCGTTGACAGGGAAGAAGGCACAGCCGATAAGCTCGTTAATATGATTCCCGATGTTCTCAAAAAAGTAAAGGGAGTTTTCAAAAAGGATAAGAGCGAATCCGCAGACGATTTTTCCGAAATCACACAGGACGATATTGACGGCTGATTCGTAATATTGCAACACCCCTCGGCATAGATTTATGCAGGGGGTGTCCTTATGAAAAAAATAATCTCGCTTGCGGTGTGCTTTGTTATGCCGTTTGTGCTTATGGGCGCAAAGACTGCGGAGGATACTCCTCCAACAACTTCTGCACAGGCATTTGTTCTTTATTGTCCTGATAACAACACGGTTATCTGTTCAAAAAATGCAGATGAAAAAATGAAGCCTGCGAGTACCACAAAGATTATGACATCTCTCATAACGCTTGAGGAGGCGGCATCCTGTAACAGCGAAGTAACCTTCAAACAGGAAATGGTTGCCGAGGGCAGTTCGATGTATCTTAAAGTCGGTGAAAAAGTCCGACTTTCGGACCTTGCGTCAGGAATGATGATGGCGTCGGGTAATGATGCGGCGAATGCGGCGGCATATACGATTTCGGGCAGTCCCGAAAAGTTTTCACAACGAATGAATGAAAAGGCAAAGCAAATCGGTATGACGAATACCAATTTTGTAACGCCGAGCGGACTTGACGATGATAACCATTACTCAAGTGCAAAGGATATGGCTCTGCTTATGTCATATGCACTTGAAAATGACGATTTTGCAAATCTTACGGCTAAGAAGAGCGTGACCGTTGAATTTCTTGAACCGAAATCAAGGAAAACCGCATATGCAAATCATAACAGGCTTTTGTCGCTTTATCCCTACTGTACAGGCGGAAAAACAGGCTATACAACGGTGGCAGGGCGGTGCCTTGTTTCCTCTGCAAAAAAAGACGGCGTAACGCTTGTGTGCGTCACTCTGAATGACCGTAACGATTGGAATGACCATATTTCCCTTTATGATTACGCTTTTGAAAAGTACAGGGGAGTTGACTGCAAGGACGCTGACTTTTGTGCCGATATTCCGTGCGTGGGCGGTGATAAGGACAGCGTAACGGTTACAGGTGAGAAGAACAACACAATCGTTTTAAAGCGTGAGGACTGCGATAAAATCAAAAAAAAAATCTTCATAGACAGTTTTTTGTATGCTCCGATTGAAAAGAACGAATCGGTCGGCAGAATTGAATACACACTCGGCGGAAAGCTGCTTTATAAATGCAACATTGTTGCAGGCGAAAAGATTAAATCGGATAAAAAGAGTGTGTCAATATTTTCGGCAATAGGAAATCTGTTTTCGTGACAGCTTAAATATACAGAAAATTTTATTAAAAAGGAATTTACATATGGCTAAAATTGAACCTATAAGACTTCAGAAATTCATAGCGCAATGCGGTATTGCTTCAAGGCGAAAGGCCGAGGAGCTTATTCTCGGCGGTCATGTCAAGGTGAACGGCAAAACCGCAATTCTCGGCGATAAGGTTCTTCCTACAGACAAGGTGTTTGTAAGAGGCAAGAGGATTGTTGTGCCGAAGGGCGGTAATTACCGATATATTATGCTCAACAAGCCCCGTGGATTCATTACCACAATGAATGATGAGCGTGGCAGAAAGTGTGTTGCACAGCTTGTTGAGAATGTCGGCGAGCGAGTTTATCCGATCGGCAGACTTGACAAAGACAGCGAGGGTATGCTTGTTTTTACAAATGACGGGGACTTTGCAAACAAGGTTATGCACCCGAAAAACAATGTTTACAAGATTTACAGAGTAACCGTTCGACCGTCAATTGACGAGGATCAGCTTGTAAAGCTTGAAACAGGCGTTGAGCTTGACGGCAGGAAAACCGCTCCTGCATATGTCCGTGTAATTCACAAGGAGCAGGGCAGAGTAGTTCTTGAAATGATTCTTCACGAGGGTAAGAACCGTGAAATCAGAAGAATGTGCGAGGCTGTCGGGCTTGAGGTTGCAAGACTCAAACGCACCCAGATCGGCGGAGTGAAAATGGGTATGCTCAAACAGGGCGACTGGAGAGATTTGACCGAACAAGAGGTTAAAAAACTGCTTGCAAACCCGTTTTTAAACGGCAAACAGCTTTAATTTTCCGTTTTTGAAAAATACTTCCGAAACGGTCGATAAAACTATTCGTTAATTCGACAATAAATTTACGGTTTTGGTGTAATAACTATTAAATGTGTTCAAAATTGAAATAGTACAGCGTGTTTTTCTTGTACTTTTGAAGATTATAGAGTATAATGTAATGTGTAGAAAATTAGTATGCACGCTCAGTTTTCGTGCATATTCAATACATGGTATTGGAGGATTTTAAGATGAGTATTGAAAAGATCAATCAGGCAAAGGCTGAAATTGCCGCAACTTCCGCTTATAAGACAATTACGGCGTTTTTTGATGCAGACAGCTTTTGTGAAATTGATGCCTTTGCAAAATCCGGTGAAGGTTTTGCCGAGGTTGTTGCAGGCTTTGGAACAGTAGAAGGTATGCCTGTTTATGCGTTTGCACAGAACAGCGACATTTGCGGCGGTGCTATGAGTAAGGCACAGGCTGCCAAGCTTAAAAAGCTGTATGGTCTTGCACTCAAGACAGGCGCTCCTGTTGTAGGTTTCTATGACAGCGTTGGTGGCAGACTTAATCAGGGTACAGAGCTTCTCGCAGGTTGCGGTGATGTTCTCAATGCGGCTGCGTCACTTTCCGGTGTTGTACCGCAGATCTCGGTTGTTCTCGGCACTTGCCTCGGAACAAACGCTCTTAACGCCGCAAGCGCAGACATCGTTATCATGAGCAAAGACGCACAGCTTTCACTTTCAGTAACAGGCAAGCATTCCGATGCCGCTTACAATGCTGAAAACGGTATTGCCTCAATCGTTTGTGACGATGCAGACAAGGCAATCAAGGCTGCAAAGGAACTTATCCTTTATCTTCCGTCAAATAACCTCACAATGGCTCCTCAGTCATTTGAAGAAGCTCCGGCAGAGGACGGTTGCGGTTGTGTAGTCAGCAGAACAGTTGACGGCAACAGCATTGTAAAGCTCTTCAATGATTACGGCAAGGAAGCAAATGTTCGTTTTGCAAGACTCGGCGGTCAGGTTGTAGGTATTGTTGTTACAAAGGGCAAGGAGCTTGGTTGCAAGTCTGCAAACAAGGTAGCGAAGTTTGTTCGTTTCTGCGACGCTTTCTCACTCCCTGTTGTAACATTTGTAAACTGCCCGGGCTTTGAGTCAATCAAGTCGGCAACAAAGGCATCAGCTGCTTATGCTGAGGCAACAACAGTTAAGATTTCTGTTGTTACAGGCAAGGCAATCGGTTCAGGCTATGTTGCTCTTGCAGGCACAGGCGCTAATGCAGATGTTGTTTACGCACTTCCCGATGCAGTTATTTCACCTGTTAATGTTGAGGCTGCCGCATTCATTATGGCTCCCGAAGTTATGAATGTTGCCACAGATAAGCAGGCTGAGGTTGCTCAGAAGTTTGCTGACGAGAATCTTTCTGCTTACAATGCCGCTCAGAACGGCTATGTTGACGGTATTGTTGAAGAAGCTCAGCTCCGTCAGACTCTTATTTCTGCTCTTGATATGCTCTCGGGCAAGCGTGTTTCAACACTTTCAAAGAAGCATTCAACTATCTGATAAATGATTACTTGTTAAAATAAAAGGGGATACTAAAAATGAAGAATTTAAGAATTACAGTTAACGGCACAGCATATGATGTTCAGGTTGAAGAACTCGGTGGCTCTTCAGCTCCCGCAGCAGCCGCTCCTGCTCCGGCAGCCGCTCCCGCTCCTGCAGCAAAGCCGGCAGCTCCCGCAGGCGCTCAGGGTTCTGTTGTTGTAAAGGCTCCTATGCCCGGTACAGTTGTTAATGTTGTTGTTTCGGCAGGACAGGCTGTTAAGGCTGGAGATGACCTCGTATTCATCGAGGCTATGAAGATGGAAACTCCTGTTAAGGCTCCGCAGGATGGCACAGTTGCAACAGTTGATGTTGCAAAGGGTGAGTCTGTTGACTCAGGTAAGGTTCTCGTAACACTTAACTAATCAATAATTCGGAGAAAGGGATGCTGTAAAATGGCAAAAAAAATCAGAGTTACCGAAACTGCTCTGCGTGACGCTCATCAGTCACTCATTGCAACAAGAATGACAACAGAGGAAATGCTCCCTGTTCTTGACAAACTCGATAAAATCGGTTATTACTCACTCGAATGCTGGGGCGGTGCAACATATGACTCATGCCTCAGATTCTTAAACGAAGATCCGTGGGACAGACTCCGCACAATCAGAGAGCATTGCCCTAACACAAAGCTCCAGATGCTTTTCAGAGGACAGAATATGCTCGGTTATCGTCACTATGCCGATGACTGCGTTGAGTACCTTGTTCAGCGTTCAATCGCAAACGGTATTGACATTATCCGTATTTTTGATGCTCTTAACGACATCAAGAATCTTAAAACAGCTATCAAGGCCGCTAACAAAGAAGGCGGTCATGCACAGGTTGCTATCAGCTACACAACAGGTCCTGTATTCACAGATGAATACTATGTTGAGTATGCTAAGAGAATTGCAGACGCAGGTGCAGATTCAATCTGTATCAAGGATATGGCTGCTCTTCTTACTCCAACAAGAACCGAAAGCCTTGTAAAGGCTATCAAAGCCGCTGTTCCGGAGCTTCCGCTTCAGCTCCACACCCACTACACATCAGGTCTTGCATCAATGTGTCTTTTGAAGGGTGTTGAGGCAGGTGCCGACGGCATTGACACAGCAATCAGCCCACTCGCTCTCGGTACATCACACGCACCTACAGAGTCAATGGTTGCCGCTCTTTCAGGCACAGAGTTCGACACAGGTCTTGACCTTAAACAGTTCTCTGACATCCGTGCTTACTTTATGACTCTCCGTGAGAAGTACATCAAGTCAGGACTTCTTGATCCTAAGATGCTCGCAACAGACGCTAACGCTCTTATCTATCAGGTTCCCGGCGGTATGCTTTCCAACCTTCTTTCACAGCTCAAGCAGGCCGGTAAAGAAGACAAGCTTGACGAAGTTCTTGCAGAAGTACCCCGTGTTCGTAAGGATTCAGGTTATCCTCCGCTTGTTACTCCGACATCACAGATTGTCGGCACACAGGCTGTATTCAATGTAATCACAGGCAAGCGCTACTCAATGTGCACAAACGAGTTCAAGGGACTTGTTGCCGGAGAGTACGGTACAACTCCAATGCCGATTGATCCTGAGTTTCAGAAGAAGATTATCGGTGACAAGAAGATTATCAAAGGTCGTCCTGCAGATCAGCTTAAGCCTGAGCTTGATAAGCTCCGTGGCGAGATTGAGCAGTGGATTGAACAGCCTGAGGATGTTCTTTCTTATGCACAGTTCCCGAAGGTTGCCCTCGACTTCTTTGAAAAGAGAAGAAATGCCAAGGTTGGCATCAACGGCGACAAGCTTGACAAGAAAAATATGGTTCACCCAGTTTGATTTGACAACTAAAATTAACATTTATGCCACTTTCGCTATGAAAGTGGCATTTTCATTTGAGCAGAATTATTTTTGCTAAATTTTTAGCAACTATATTGCATTACATATATTTTAGCGGTATAATGAAGTTGATTGAATATCTGTTGCGTATACCATTATTACAGATAGAATAAATAAAAGATGAGGAAATAAAAATGAAAAAACTTTTAACTGCATTGATAGCATTTGTAATGTGCTTTTCGGTTGTAACAACAGCTTTTGCGGCTACACCTGATGAAATATCAGAATCGGATGTTGCATCAGAAATCAGACAGGTGATGATAGATACATATTACGGTGGTAAAGAGCCTGAGTATCTCAACATTGAAATTGTTGGTTCAACAAGTGACGGCGGAGTATATTTTATGCACAATGAAGGCTTTAGCCTTGATTATTCAATTGAAGAAACAATTGGTGACTATACTTATCATTACAACCATAACGATGATGTTATGCTTTATAAGAATGGCAATGTTTACTCAATTAAAGAGGCTTATGAAAGCGGAGTTATTGACGATAGTATTCTTGAAGAATTGTCAAAAATGAATTTTGGTTTGGAATCTAATAAACCGAATACAACTGTTCCTACTGAGCCTACAACTTCGGTTGCAACAGTTGACGAACCTGTAACAGTACCCGATACAACTTCTGCAACTTCGGCAACTAAGCCTGTTTCAACAGGCGACACAGCTACAAATGACACACCGAACAATTCACAGAATAACAGCGGTGCTGTACAGACAGGACAGAACAGCGTTGCTGTAATTCTTCTTGTTGCAATGCTTGCAGGTTGTGCAGTAATTTTTGCAAAACGCAGAAATCATTTTGAGTAATTTACAAATTAAATAATCCCTATAAAAGCCGTTCTCGTTATTGAGAACGGTTTTTATTTTGCTGATTATTTTATGTGAATTTTTAGCAACTATATTGCATTACATATATTTTAGCGGTATAATGATGTAAATTGAATATCTGTTGCGTATACCATTATTACAGATAGAATAAATAAAAGATGAGGAAATAAAAATGAAAAAACTTTTAACTGCATTGATAGCATTTGTAATGTGCTTTTCGGTTGTAACAACAGCTTTTGCTGCTACACCTGATGAAACTTCTGATCCAGACTTGATTTCAGATATTAAACAGGCTATGTTAGATACATATTATGGCGATGAAAAGCCTGATTTTATTGAAGTAAGAATATATGGTACAGCCAGTGACGGTGGCGTGTATTTCGATTTTATGGATAGTTTTACACACTGGACAGATGAAGTGGAATTCGATATAGGTGATTATACTGTTTCTTATCCGAGAGATTGTCCCGTTTTGTTATACAAGAATAATAAAGTATATACCTTGTCAGATGCCTATGAAACAGGTGTAATTGATGATGATATGCTCTATGAATTATACACTTGGGGAAATCTTTGGGGTAAGATAGATGTTACCCCAAAGGGTGAAGATAGAGCTCTCCTTTCAGAAATAAAGCGTGTAATTATAAATAAATATTACAATGGCAAAGCACCTGAATATTTGAATGTCGAAATTGTTGGTTCTACAAGTGATGAAACAGTATGTTTTAGAAATATACCCTTTATGAGTTTAGGCGTTATGATTGAACAAACAATTGGTGACTATACTTATTATTACAACCATGGCGATGATGTTATGCTTTATAAGAATGGCAATGTTTACTCAATTAAAGAGGCTTATGAAAGCGGAGTTATTGACGATAGTATTCTTGAAGAATTGTCAAAAATGAATTTTGGTTTGGAATCTAATAAACCGAATACAACTGTTCCTACTGAGCCTACAACTTCGGTTGCAACAGTTGACGAACCTGTAACAGTACCCGATACAACTTCTGCAACTTCGGCAACTAAGCCTGTTTCAACAGGCGACACAGCTACAAATGACACACCGAACAATTCACAGAATAACAGCGGTGCTGTACAGACAGGACAGAACAGCGTTGCTGTAATTCTTCTTGTTGCAATGCTTGCAGGTTGTGCAGTAATTTTTGCAAAACGCAGAAATTATTTTAAATAATTCAAAATATCAACAGAATATATAAAATAAACCGTTCTCGCTTTTGTGAACGGTTTATTTATTTTAGCTTAAAAATTTGTGATAGTTTATCAAGATGTATTGCTTTTTATATCATTTAATGTTACAATTAACTTGCATAAAAATTTAGCAAAAGTTTTTAATAATGCGTAGAATATTTACAAAGCGAGGGATAGATATGAAAAAGTTTTTACCTATAGCTATGGCGGCGGTAATGTCGATGTCTGCGGTTGCGGTTTCGGCAGTTCCTGCAAATGCGGTTGAACCGCTTAACACACCCGTGCAGTATGTACAGGTTGCAAGGGCAAGCTTGGCTACTCCGAAAATTTCAAAAGCCGAAAGCGTTTACGGCGGTGTAAAGCTTACATGGAACAAAGTGAACGGTGCGGCTAAATACAGAGTTTACTACAAGGGCCGTAAAGGTTGGACACGAATGGTCGATACAACTTCAACCTCATATATCGACAAGGATGTTTCATCGGGCAGGAATTACACCTATACTGTAAGATGTATTTCTGCTGACGGAAAGAGCTTTACAAGCGGTTATGATTCAAAGGGGACAACCGTAAAATATATTGCCGCCCCCGAAATTTCAAAGCTTGAAA
>ERZ809744.80-NODE-80-length-37788-cov-18.7453_pt1 | contig 37788 bp, 36 predicted proteins | sample MGYA00520454_ERZ809744 | MGnify/ENA primary metagenome ERZ809744 (study PRJEB31588, sample SAMN03401198) | human gut metagenome | study: EMG produced TPA metagenomics assembly of the PRJNA231909 data set (A prospective, longitudinal analysis of the... | reverse complement strand
AATGCTCCGATGGATTATCTCAATGATCAAAGAACGGAATATGACCTTGCTTTACGTTTGTTACGCATACAGCTTGATGATGGCTCTTATGAAAACATTGCTACGAATCTTCCAGAAGAAGAGTTTAAAGCCGAAGATTTCAAACCTCTTTATCATCTGAGATGGCAGGTAATACCGATATCGGCATTATCGGCCAACTGAATGCCTTGCGAAAAACTGTATGTGGGGACAAAAGTACAATTTTCTATTCTCGGATTGTCTGTTGCTCAAAATTTCCAGTGGTCCGGTTTTTCTTTATTTTTGAGTTCATAGTAATAATCATATTTGGAAGTTGAGGATTTTTTATTTTATGGCTGATGATTTCAGCAGCCATAATCCCCATTTCTTCGCTGGGAGCGATGATGGTAGTTAAAGCCGGGTATAAAGAGGAAATAGCAGGAGTTCCGTCATAACCACATACCATAACTTCATCGGGAACTTTTATGTTCAGGCGCTCCAGACAGGTAAGAGCTTTCATAGCCAGGATGTCATTGGCACATACAAGCAGGTTTGGTATTTCCAATGTTTTGAATTTATTTTGCATCCAGATATCATTCTGGAAGTTTTGGATATTTGAAATGATGGAATGATTCTTATAAGAATCGGAAAAACCGTATTTTTGCGTAACGCTGAGAAAACCTTTAAAACGGTCCTGGAAGCTGAGACTGTAGTCCGGATCACCTAAAAAACCAATGGATTTAGGCTTGCAGTCTTCAATTACGGATGAATAAAGCTTTACCGAAGCGGTGTAATTGTCTGCTACAAGAATATCAGCGGAAAGATCTCCCTGTGTAAAAGTACTGTAAATATCGGAGAAAAGGATAGGCTTGCCAAGCGTACACAAAAATTCACAGTAGTTTCTGTTAAATATCTCCAGGGCGAGTATGGCGTCTGTATTTTGAATATGGAAGCTTGCAGGTAAAAGCTGATTCGACAGCTCATAATCCGTTATAAGATGAAGGGAAAGGGAATAGCCGATTTTACCCAATGCCTGCTCCAGTGACATCATGAAATAAGAGGCCATATGAAAGCTATCAGGAATCATATGCAAAAACAGAGCAATACTTTTATTGATGCTTGCAGCAGATTCAGAGGGAAAAGCGTCTGGCAGTGGATCGGATTGAAAGGTCTTATATCCCATTAATTTTGCACGGTTTAGAACGATTTCTTTTGTTTTTTCAGACACATCTGCTGAATTTCTTAATGCTTTGGATACGGTAACTCTGGAAAAACCAAGCGAGTTAGCAATATCCTGAATGGTTGTTTTCTTCTTGGGCATGTTGGGAGTCTCCTAGATCGATAAATTTGTTGTAATAGAGCGCGTTCGAAAATGCTCCTGCACCAGTTCTGTATAGCAATGTCTTATAGAGGTTAGAGTCAAGGCTCTTTTTTGACCGCTCTTCTATATTGTAGTATATATAGAAATGTAAAAAATGTAAATATGAAAAATTGAAAAAGTAAAAAATGTATTGTTTTTAGCAGTGCTTTTGCCATAATTACGTGTTGTTAATATACATAATTTACAAAATTAAAAATAAATGAAAAATATAATTGATAATAAATGATAAAAATGATAATATAAATACATCAAAAAACTGTAAAAAAAGTAAGGAGGATGTAAAATGAAGAAAAAAGTTGTATCACTTTTAGTTGCAGGATGTCTGGTAGGAACAATGGCAGTTCCGGGAACTGTTATGGCAGAATCCAATGATCTTTCCGGAACAAAGATTACTTTTCTGAATACAAAAACGGAGATTCAGGATTATCTGGAAGATATGGGAAAAGAATTCCAAGACGAAACCGGTATTGAAATTGAATTCTATACCAATACAGAAGAGAACCATATTACAGAAAAATATGCTGCAGGAGAGCCATATACCATTATGATGATGGATTATCCGGATGTAGCAGATTATCAGGAATATCTGTATGATCTCAGCAACGAAAAGTGGATTGCAGATGGAGGCTCACAGTATGGTCTTACACTGGACGACAAAGTCTATGGATTTCCATTTGTAATTGAAGCAATGGGGCTGATTTATAATGCAGATGCAATTGAAGCTATAACGGGAGAGAAATTTGACTGGAAAGACTACAGTGACCTGGAATCCTTTAAAAGTCTTCTGGATAAGCTGGTTGATGGCGGAATGGAAACTCCGGTTGCTCTGAACCAGGATGACTGGTCACTTGCAAGCCATGTATTTGGCCAAGCATATTGTGCGCGGGAAGACGGCAGTGAGGAAGCTTCCCTTGCATTTGTAGACAAGCTGAAAAATGGTGAGGCAGATCTTGCAAATGACAAGGACTTTAATGCGTTAATGGATCTGATTGATGTTTTCATGGAATATAACATTAACAAAGATGATCCGCTTTCTGCAACCTACGATATGAATGATGAGTATTTAAAAGATGGAACAGTAGCTTTCTGGCCAAATGGAAGCTGGGCAACGGATGTCAGTGAGCTTACCGATAATGTAGGAATCATGCCATACCCAATGGATACAGAGAACAATGTGAATTCTCAGAATCTGGTCAGCGGTGCTACGAAAATGCTGACCGTTGATGCAGCATATTCTACAGAAGAACAACAGAAAGCAGCTCTGGAATTCCTTGACTGGTTGGTTTACAACGACTGTGGACAAAAATTTATGGTAGATACATGCTCTTTGATTACTGCTTTCTCTAACAATGAGCAGAAACCAGAAGCTCCTCTTAGTGCTTCAGTAGCTGATTTTGTTAAGAACGGAGAATCCGTTTACTGGTATCAGGCAATGCCAAGTGACCATAACACAGAAGTAGGAGCAATTCTTCAAAAGTATATATCCGGAGCAATTGACCGTTCTGAGCTTATTACAGAAGTAACCGATTATTGGAAAAAATAATAAGCTGGAAAAAAATTATTGTATGTAAACTGATGTAAGAGGAAAAAGGGGTATTGTGATTATCTGTTATGGAGCAGTAGCTATTATAACAGATATACAATAGCCCTTTTAGAAAAAGTGTATACATATAATTGGAAGTAAGACAGTAGGGAGAAAAACATGAATATATCCAAAAAATTCAGCACAAAGGCAAAAAATGTAGGTACCTTCTTTTTGTTTGCAGGTCCATCACTTTTCTTTTTTGTAATGGCGATTTTAGTACCTCTGGTTTATGGAGTTTATTTGACCTTTACAGACTGGAACGGAATCTCAAAAGAAAAAAATATAGTTGGAATTGAGAATTACCTTACCGCATTTACCGATGGTAAATTCTGGAGTTCGCTTTTGTTGACTATGGTATTTACCGCAATTTCCGTTGCACTGGTCAATTATATTGCATTTCATCTGGCCAGACTTGTGACCAGTGGTGTTCGTTTTCAGAACTTTTACAGGGCATCTTTCTTTACACCTAACCTGATCGGTGGTGTAATCTTGGGTTACATATGGCAGTTTATATTCGGAAGAGTCCTGGTAGCTTTCGGAAAATCCATGCAAATTGGATTCCTGTCAAAATCTTGGCTGTCCAGTACAAATCTGGCTATTGCAGCCTTGATTCTTGTAACTGTCTGGCAATATTCCGGTTACATGATGCTTATTTATATAGCCGGTCTGATGAATATACCGAAGGAATTGATAGAAGCGGGTAAAATCGATGGCTGTGATGATAAAAAATGCAGAAAATACATTGTTATGCCTTTGATGGTTTCCTCCTTTATCATCTGTATTTTCCTGACAATTACAAGATGTTTTATGACCTATGATCTGAACTTCTCACTGACAGAAGGAAATCCTTTTGGCTCTACTGTTATGGCATCCATGTATGTATACCGAAAGGCATTTTCTGAGAAAAATTATGGACTTGGACAGACGGAGGCAATTATTCTGTTTGTTGTCTGTGCAATTGTTTCTCTGTTACAGATTTATGTGACCAAAAGAAAGGAGATTGAAGCATGAAAAAGAAATTTTCACATGCCAGCCGCTATATTCTGCTGACGGTATTATTGCTGATATATATATTTCCATTCTTGCTGGTGCTTATCAATTCTTTTAAAAGTAAAAGAGATGTGATCAAAAATCCGTTAGTAATTATTGGCTCGGAAGGTTTTCAGCCTGGAAATTATATTCTGGCAATGAAGCGGATGAATTTTGGAAATGTATTTATTAATTCCTTAGTGATTACCATAGTTAGCGTTGGGCTGATCGTTCTTTTTTCAAGTATGACTGCATATCTGTTTGCAAGATGCAAATGGAAAATCAATAAGATATTTTTCTCACTGATGATTTTATCAATGGTAATACCTTTTCAGGTGCTGATGATACCTATCGTATCTGTATATGGATCTGTTCTTCATGCTCTTAACAGCCGAATTACGCTGATCTGTCTGCATGTTGGATTTGGTGTAAGTATGGGAACTTTTATGTTTAATGGTGCAATTGTCAGCTCCATACCGGCAGAGCTTGAAGAAGCTGCCAAGATAGATGGTGCATCAAAATTAAAGACCTATAGCTCTATCATTCTGCCTCTTTTGAAGCCTACAGTGGTGACACTGGTAATTATCGATTCTCTGGCAATCTGGAATGATTACCTTTTACCAAGTCTTGTTCTGGTAAAAAAAGAGCTGTATACGATTCCAATTGCTGCGCAGTCTTTCCACGGTGATTTTTCATCGGATTATGGATTGATGATGGCAGGAATGGTGTTGTCGATTATTCCGATTCTTCTTCTGTATTTTGTATTACAGAAGCATATTATTGAGGGTGTAGTAGCAGGTGCTGTAAAAGGTTGAAACAGAGGTGAAAACAATGAAGGGATGCAATTTTATTTTTTATACACCAGAATACCAGTATGAAGGGATGCCACACGGGGAAATGTGTGGAGATTTGATGCCTTTTTACGAGAATGGTGTGTACACATTTATATATTTATATAAATACTGTATTTATGCAGTGGAAACAAAGGATTTTGTGCATTATGATAATTTCCGGATCGTGTTGCAGAATGGAACACCCCAGGAACAGGACTGGCATGCAGCCACCGGAAGCGTGTGTAAATGTAAGGATCAGTATTATTTTTACTATACAGGCTTTTGCGAAGGAAATCGCGGAAAAGAAGGAAAATATGAGCAGGCAATTCTTCGTGCTGTGAGCAGGGATATGATTTCTTGGGAGAAAGATAAAGAATTTATGTTTTGCCCGGATGAAGAACACTTTGCAGGCAGACACTGGAGAGATCCCCATGTGTTCTGGAACAAGGCACTGGGAAAATACAGTATGCTGGTAACTGCCTGTGAAAAGGACGGTGAAGAAAACCGCAGCGGTTGTACGGCTGTGTATGTATCTGACGATATTCTTAACTGGGAATATTATAATACAATTTGTTCGCCGGGGATTTATCCCACACTGGAGTGTCAGGATTGCTTTGAAATCAATGGAAAATGGTACCTGACCTATTCTTCTTATGAAAAACAGTGGGAAACAAAATATAAAGTGGCAGATGCTTTTGAAGGTCCCTGGATCACACCTGCATGGGATGATAAATTTGATGGAAGAGATTTTTACGCTGCAAAAACAGTTTTCGATGGAAAACACCGTTACCTTGTGGGATGGCAGTCAATTCGTAAGGACTGCAAAAATGATAGCCCCTATGTATGGGGCGGAAATGTAGTTGTTCATGAGTTGGTTCAGCGTAAAAATGGAGAGCTGGGTGTGAAAATGCCAGATACCATCCGTCAGGCATTTACCAGTCCGCTGGAAAGAAATGTTGTTGTAAAAAGAGGCGAATGGGATACCGGAAAAATAATATCTGGAAAAGCAGCAGCTGGATTTGGGCTGATTGAGCTTTCTCCAATGAAGAATGTATGTCTTATAAAGGCCACTTTAAAATGGACAAAGGATACACATGCGGTGGGAATCATGTTCCATATAGATGGTGAAAAAATGGAACAGTGGTGCCAGTTGCGATTGGAACTGAGCCATAACAGAATCGCACTTGAAAAATCCGGAAAAACAGAAAAGGATCAGTTCTTCGATGAGGAAAGACCAATCCATTTCCGGGAAGATCAGTATGCGGAAATTACAGTACTCACATCAAATGATATTATTGTTGTATATGTAGATGATGTTGCTTTGTGCGGAAGATGTTATAATTATTCGGTTGGAAATGCCGGTGTTTTTGTAGAATACGGAGAGGTTCAGGTAAAGAAATTCGAAGTATTAGAGGGTGAAGAACAAAATATAATAGGCTGACAGGATAGAAACAGAAACATTACAGACGGGAGAAAAACATGAATATATTTCAAAATATCCTTCCATATGGAAAATTTGGAAGTTCAAGAGCCATTAACGCAGAAAATCCAATGGGAGAGAAAGGGAAAGGCGGCATGGCCGCCAGCGGACTTGGCATTGGAAGAAAAGGAAGCCCATGTCTGCAAAATATACAGCCAGACAGTACTACTGTACTGGCAGATATTTCCGGTTGTGGAGTGATTAATCATATTTGGATTACAGTGGATAATAAAACAACCGCAGGCGACTGCTTTGTACTTAGAGACCTTATTTTACGCATGACCTGGGATGATGCCGAAAATCCGGCTGTGGAAGTTCCATTAGGGGATTTTTTCTGCTGTGGTTTTGGAAAAGAATGTCTGGTAAATTCATACCCGATAGTAGTTGCACCCTCTAGAGGTTTAAATTCTTATTTTTCAATGCCATTTAAAAAAAGGGCAAAAATAGAATTGATCAATCAGCATAAAAATCCTATTCCGGCGTTTTTCTATCAGATTGATTATTGCTTATACGATTCCCTGCCAGATCCGGTTTTGTATTTTCATGCAAAATGGAACAGGGAATCTGTAACCTGTAAAAAGAAAGATTATACTATTTTGGACAACGTTTGTGGACGGGGAATTTATGTAGGTACTTATATTGCACTTCAGACTCTGGAGAGATACTGGTGGGGAGAAGGTGAAGTGAAATTTTATCTGGACGGCGACAAAGAATTTCCGACAATCTGTGGAACTGGAATGGAAGACTATGTGGGTGGCTCTTGGAGCTTTGCAAAAGCAAATCAGGAAAAAATGACAGAACAGACTTATTCTACACTGTTTTTAGGCTATCCATACTATTCCAATCATGACGATTTAACGGTACATCCGTATCACAATGATGATTGTCCGCCAATGCGTGGAATGTACAGATTCCATATTCCGGATCCTGTTTATTTCCAGGAAGACATTAGAGTTACAGTTCAGCAAATAGGTATGTCTCATAACGGCTTATTTGAACGACAGGATGATGTATCCAGTGTTGCGTACTGGTATCAGGAAGAGAATGTTGCAAATGAATATTGTCCTTTACCGCCAAAAGAAGAAAGATGGCCAAGATAAGCTTCTAAAAAAGGATTAAAGAAAATTCAATCAGTGAAATAGAGACTCAGAGCGGAGAGACAGATGATCCTTTGTGGATTGTCTGTTTTTTCTACAACAGAAATGTTTCACCTGCGCTTGCTTTTCTTTTGGATTCCTTTCAACCTGCATTTTATTATGAACGGATAGTCTGTTCGGAGACTACATGCGTCATGGAACCTGTCTGTTATTTTTTCTCGCCCGTATACAGGCATAAATCCCTGCTTTTCCACAGTTGCACAATTATCACTTCATTATTACCAGTACAACATATATCGTATATATTAAAACAGCTTTGAATTCAGCGTAGCAAAGAAGATGATGCCTGCCGAGAGGAAAACGCAAATTTATATACATTTTTTTCAGAGAGGAACCATACAGTGCGGATAATTTTATGGAATTTGTAAGAAATGTGTAAACAGGCGAATTTTCAAATTTACCTTTCAAAGCTCTAAAATAAAAATAAACGTTGTAAAAGTTCGGTCTCTACTTTATAATGAACATCAGTAAACCAAGATTTAATTCCAAGGAGGAAAACATGAAGAGAGAAACAGTCGTTGTATTGGACTTCGGCGGACAGTATAATCAGCTGATCGCACGCCGTGTCAGAGAATGTAATGTATACTGCGAGATCTACTCCTATAAGACTGATATTGAGAAAATCAAAGAAATCCAGCCAAAGGGTATCATCTTTACAGGCGGACCGAACAGTTGCTATGAGCCGGATTCTCCTACGTATACAAAGGAGATTTTTGAATTAGGTATCCCGATTCTGGGTATCTGCTACGGTTCTCAGCTTATGATGCATCTTTTGGGTGGTAAAGTTGAGAAGGCTCCTGTCCGTGAATACGGTAAGATTGAAGTAAACGTAGATAATAATTCTAAGCTTTTCACAGATGTATCTCCGAAAACTATCTGTTGGATGAGCCATAATGACTATATTTCCAAAGTAGCTCCGGGATTTGCCATCAGTGCATGGACAAATGACTGTCCGGTAGCAGCAGTTGAGAATGTAGAGAAGAAGTTATACGCAGTTCAGTTCCATCCGGAAGTACTCCACACTCAGGAAGGAACAAAGATGCTCTCTAACTTCGTATTTAACGTATGTGGATGTGCAGGCGACTGGAGAATGGATTCTTTTGTTGAAGAATCTATCAAAGCAATCCGTGAGAAAGTAGGCAATGGTAAAGTCCTTTGTGCACTTTCCGGCGGTGTTGACTCCTCAGTAGCAGCAGTTCTTCTGTCTAAGGCAGTTGGAAACCAGCTTACCTGTGTATTCGTAGATCATGGTCTTCTTCGTAAGAACGAAGGTGATGAAGTAGAAGCAGTATTTGGACCAAACGGCCCATACAATCTGAACTTCATCCGCGTAAACGCTCAGGAGAGATTCTACGAGAAATTAAAAGGCGTAGAAGAACCAGAACGCAAGAGAAAGATTATCGGTGAAGAGTTCATCCGTGTATTCGAAGAAGAGGCTAAGAAAATCGGTGCAGTAGATTTCCTTGTACAGGGAACTATCTACCCAGATGTTGTAGAGAGCGGTGTAGGCGGGGAGTCTACAGTCATCAAATCCCACCACAATGTAGGAGGACTTCCTGACTATGTAGATTTCAAAGAAATCATCGAGCCACTGCGCAACCTCTTCAAAGATGAGGTTCGTAAAGCAGGTCTGGAACTTGGAATCCCGGATTATCTGGTATTCCGTCAGCCATTCCCGGGCCCGGGACTTGGAATCCGAATCATCGGTGAAATCACTGCAGAGAAAGTACAGATGGTACAGGATGCAGATGCGATCTGGCGTGAAGAAATCGCCAAAGCAAGCTGGGACAAGAAAGTAAACCAGTACTTTGCAGCACTGACAAACATGAAATCTGTTGGTGTTATGGGTGACGAAAGAACCTATGACTATGCAATCGCATTAAGAGCTGTCACAACCACAGACTTCATGACCGCTGAGAGCGCAGAGATCCCGTGGGAAGTAATCGGAAAGACTACAAGCAGAATCGTAAACGAAGTGAAACATGTTAACAGAGTAATGTACGACTGCACTGGAAAGCCACCGGCTACTATTGAGTTTGAATAGTTGGAGCAGAGCTTCAAAGCCTTTATTTTCAAGGGTTTTGAGGCTCTTTCCTTTTAGAATTGCATTTTGATTGCATTTTTTTATTCAATGGCTCTGTGATAGATTGCTGTATGCTGATTGCTGGTGTAATCGGCAACACTGGTTGTTGCCGGAGTATAAGTGAGAACACCAGTTAATTTTTTGGCAACTTCCACGTTGGTGTTGGGATATAAATGTCCATAGGTTCCTAACGTAGTCTGTATCTTTTCATGCCCCAGACGTTCTTTAATCAATAAAGGATTTTCACCCATACTGATGAGCAGGGAAGCATGGGAATGTCTGAGTGCATGAATCTTGATACGGTGTACGCCTGCCAATCCAGCAAGTTTTTCTAATGCCCGTGGGAGGGTGTGCTTACTGGTGGGAATCCCATTGTAGCTTAGTACAAGGTCGCAGCCCTTTAAAACCTTTTGCTGTACTTCCTGCCATGCTTTCAATTCTTTGATGGTATCTGTGTCAATATAGATAGTGCGAATACTAGCTTGTGTCTTTGGCTCCACAAATTTGTATTCGTCCATTGTTTTATAGTACAGCGTTTTTGTTATACTTAAAAGTCCGGTTTCAAAGTTGATGTCCGACCATTGCAGGGCTGCGGCTTCTCCGATTCTCATTCCGGTCATAAACAGGAGCCAGTATGAAATGAAAAGGTAATGTTCGTAATAATCTCCCTTGTAGAGCAGGGAAATTACCTCTTGAAATTCATCCAGTGTCCAGAAATCCACTTTTGTTTTCTTGCTCTTGATGTTTCCTATCATTCGTGATGGATTTTTCTTTGCAAGACCGAGAACAACTGCTCTGTCAAAGGCAATAGAGAGCATACCCTGTACAATACGGATATAGTTTGGACTAAATTCTTTTGCGAGTTCAAGCTGCCAGTTCTGGACGTTAATGGGTTCTATCTCATCCACCGTCATTTTGTAAAAGTATGAAAAATGCTTCTGAATGGTAGAACGGCGGTTCAGATAGGTGCTTTCCTTTACTTGTGTTTTATACCAAGGAAGATAAGTTTCCTCAATAAACTGTTGAAAAGATAGCTGCTGTTTCTTTTCTGTTAATTCTTCTGTGGATGTCAGCATAAGTTTTGAATATGCTTCTCTGGCTTCTTTTTTTGTCTTGAATCCACTTTTGTATTTCTGAATCTGTTTTCCGGTAATCGGATGAAAACCTAAGTTTGCTCTAAAATAATAAGTTCCGTTTTCTGCTTTCTTAATAGGGTCTTTTGCCATGATTTCACTCCTTACATAAATGTGCAAGAAGTACAATCAGTTCGATTTATCAGTAAAAGTAATCCCTAGCAATTCTTCCACAGCTTCTCTGGGAACCCTGTCCAGTTTGCGTGACTGATAGTAGGTATGCCCTTTTGAAATCATAAGTTTTTTTGCTTCTCTTATGATGTCTGCTGCGAATGAAGTTCCATAACCCAGTTCTATTAAGTCTTTTTTTGTTACTGTAATCATGTTCCTCCTTTCCATAGACCAGATATGGAACCCTCAATATCTGTCTATATTATATCAGATTTTGTGGCAAAAGTAATATTAAGATTGTATTTCCTGCAAATAGTTATTTGATTTTGAATGAAAAATTCTAATTCAAAATGGTATCTAAGCAAGCCGAACAGCTTTCGCTAAAGCTCATGGGAATCTCACCCCTGCATGGTTCTCATCCAGCCGTACCCTTTGCCAGCGGTGCTACATCATCACACGGACTAAGGCTGTACGGAAGTATCATTATCACAATAGAAAGGTCATGGCGGCAGCTCTGCGGTAAGCTACTTATGGAACGCTGGCAGGAATCGCTATCCGGTATCATCCCTCCTTTGGTGGGTTACGGCGTGCCAGCCCAACGGCTCTCTTTCTATCGAAACGTATTCGGCTGCTTTATGCTGCGTTGATTAGACGCTTTCTTTTTCAAGGAACAATCCGGCTTTGTCAGCCTGTTAAAATGCACTGGTGATAATGCACTTTAATAGACTGGCAAGCTCTGTCTGGGAAGCATGGGTTTGTCCACGCTTCCACAGGCGAGCGTTATTTCTAGTTTGGTTCCCTGATTTCAAAAGATAAAATCTTTGCAATCAGACGTGTTTCCATCCGGCGGCGTAGGGTTTCATCTACAACCATGTGGGTATTTCCATATTCGTCTTTCATGGGACGCATGGAACGGCTGGCAATAAAACCGCTGTAATGGCGTACAATCTGGTTGACTGCTTCAATATCGCCGTCCGTAGCTCTTACAATCACAGGAAACGGAATCATAGGGTGCTTTGCTGTCATGCTTCGTCCTCCATAAATTTTTTGATAAATTCCAGTCCGGCGTGTCTTCTTCTCTGGATAGTAGAACGGTTGACTTCCAGAATTTTTGAGATTTCCGTATCGTCAAATCCAAGAAAATAATATCGCAGGATAACGTCACGTTTCTTTCCGTCCAGACTTTCTAATGCTTCGGCTAACAGGCTGTTTTCAATGCGGACAGTAAATCCATCCATTTCAAAAGTATGGAAGTGGGATGGATAGGTGTCTTTGGAAGAAAACAGATTGACGGTGTAATCGTCCATATCACAGAACAGGGTTTCCCGTTTACACTGTCTGGACAACGCTTTGAGATAGTCTTTGCGTTCATCCTCCATAGCGACTTTACAGATATAATCAAACTGGTTCTCTATGGTTGTCTGAAATTCAGATGGCTTCATTATTGCTCACCCCCTTTCCAGCCTTGAAAGGGAGCGAGTTGATAGGAATTTCTGTTTCTTTCCCCCTTTTCGCTCTTAGTCCCGACAGGACAGGGGGTGCAGTTGCGTTTTGAGAAGAAAAATTTAAAACCTTTTTCTTCCAACTAAAAAAGCACGCAAACAGACGATATTTCTGCTTGTGTGCTTCGATAGTTCTTTCTATGTATTCTGAAAAACCACATTGAGGGTCAGACTTTTCTAGTGTAGGTGGATGGCTTTTTTTAACGGTTTACCGAATGTAGATATATTTAAGAAAATATTTTGCATAGCGGCTTCCTCCTGTAAGCCGCTGTCTGTATCAAGTAGTGGACTTTAAAAATCATCTGTATTTCAGGCAAAAAAAGACGGCGGCTTTTGTTAAACCGTCGTCTGGAAATGATGATGTGATTTTTGACGCAGGGAAAGTATGCTGCCAAATAACGGTTTTTTTTATTTCCGTTTTGGCAGCATGGTTTTATCTTTGATACGCATAATAGGAACTGTACAACTATGCAATACGTTTTTCTATACCTGTCACTATTACAACAGGAACAGTAAAATATACAAAGGTGATGTATTATGCGTAAAAAAGAAGATAAATATGATTTCAGGGCGTTTGGGCTTGCTATAAAAGAAGCCCGTAAAAAACAGGGTTTGACCCGTGAACAGGTGGGAGCAATGATTGAAATTGACCCACGCTATTTAACCAATATTGAGAATAAAGGGCAGCACCCAAGTTTACAGGTGCTTTATGACCTTGTATCTTTGCTGAATGTATCAGTGGATGAGTTCTTTTTGTCCTCTGATAATCCGGTAAAAAGTAGTAGACGAAGACAGCTTGAAAGCAAAATTGACAATTTTACAGACGCAGACCTTGTTATCATGGAAAGCGTTGCGGATGGTATTGTCAAATACAAGGAAATGGAAGATAAATAACTTCTATTGCCTGCAAGAATAAGATTGAAATTAAAATGAGCCGATAGTCTATAAGCTGTATAGCTTATAAATTATCGGCTCTGCGTCTAAGCGTCTGGCTCTTTGATAATTTTAATATACAAATTTTTCACTTCAATTAAACATTCATTTTTACATTTAGGACAGTAAAGAGGATAATTTTTTAAAACGGTATCTTTTCTAAGTTTAGTACGAGTTTTACTTTTACATATAGGACAAATAAGCCATGTTGTATGAGAACTATTATTTATTTCAATCATACTGCAAATGTTTTGATGTCACCTTTATAAGCATATACTTTATCCATTAACGGACCCTTTGCTCCCATCGTAAAAGCTATATCACTACTTTTAATACTCATAAGAATATCGCCAACAGTTAAATTGAGGAATTGCATAGTACTGTTGGGTAGTTGAATAATTCCATCCGAAGAAATTGATACCCATGAATAAAAACGTCCTTTGTATTTAATAAAATCTCCCTCTTTTAGTTCATAATTTGAAAGAGTTATACACTCCTTTAATATGTGCTCTAGTTTTGAGTCAAGAAGAAGTTTTTTTGTAGTAACACAAAATCCTCCTGTAACTTTGCTGCCTGTAAAAATGATAATTTTGTTTTCATTATCTTGAAGATATGTTTTTAAGGTATCATCAGGTATTTTAATCTTGTTTTCAGGACTAATGATTGAAAGTCCAAATACATATTTACCACCTTTATTGAGTTGGGGCATAAGAAAAACCTCCTCTTGTTTACTTTAATTTTCTATGTTAGGATTATAGTGTAAACCAATACTACTCTATATATAGAGTAGTACAGAAATAATTTATTGTCAAGAGGTAAACGTATGTTATCAAAATCAGCCACTATGCTTTTAGGATTAGTATGTAAAATGCCACGTAATGCTTATGAAATAACTAAACAGTTACAGATTATGAATGTATCAAGTTGGTATAATATTGCAAATTCTACTGTATATGCCACATTAAAAACATTAGAAAAAAGAGAGTATATTTACGGAATTATAGAAAAAGATGGAAATATGCCAGATAAAACTATTTATTCACTCACAGATAGGGGAAAAGAAAAATTGTTAGAAACTCTTGAACAATCTATTCTTTCATTTGATTATGATACTAATGTTTTTTCTATTGCTGCATTTTTCATTGATATTCTAGAAAATAGAGAAGAGTTGCTTGATAAAAGATTAGTTTTGCTCAACAATTATAAGGTTGGAATAGAAAAGCAATTAAAAGTCTTAGAGGATAATGCCTCTTTAGTTACGCTTGCTAACATTGAACGTTCAAAATTGATTGTTGAAGCAGAAATTTTGGGTACTAAAAATTTATTGTCTGCAATATTGATGGAAAAGTAAACAAAATTAAAATAGGCAGATGGCGGAAACTCACCTGCCTATTACATAAAACTATTTCACAATCTTCCAGTTTTCCCCGTTCTTTTCTAGTACAAGGTTAAACTGTGATACCTGTGTTGTCATGGTCTGGTTATCCAGATATTTCACTGCAAGGGAAGCGGTCACCTGATTTCCGTTTCGGTTATAAACCGGATTCACCAGTTCCGAGAAAATATACTCTTTTCCCACAGGTTTCAGCACACCCTCATTCACATAATAGGTCAGTTCCTTTGCGGTTGCCGTAGGGTACAGCTTGAAAAAGGTAGTGAGAAATTCGTTGATTTCCTCCGTGGTGATGGAATCCACCGTACCGTCACTTTGTACCGCTTTTGGGGTGTAGCCGGATTTTACGGGAACGCTGGTGATGGTAGGGTTTTGGATAATCGTCAGGTTTCCAGAGCCGTCCACATAGACCGTCACCTGATAGGCGGAACGGACGGTTTTACTGGATTCTCCCTCTGTGATACGCTGTTCCACCGTATAGGTCACTTGATAATGCTGTTCCTTTTCCTCTGTGATTTCCCATATCTGAAAATCGGTCAGGGCAGACGATACGGGGATGTCCTTTCGGACAGTATCTACATTCAGGGCTTGCAGCTCTCCGGTGAGATACCCTTTTAAAGCGTTTGTCCGGTTGTCAATGGAAGCGGCGGACTGTTCCCATGAATAGTAGACTTCTGCGAAATTCTCCACAAAGTTTTCTATCTTGTGGGTGTCGAGGATGGTTTCCTCAATTACTTTGGTTTCATGGACAGTATGAATGTCTATTGCCGTGAAATTCTTATAGACGGCAAACAGGAAGCTCACTGCCAGCAGCACCCACAGGGCAATCACGGTTTTTTTATGGGTATTGACTTTGTAGACTTTCAGTTTCTTTTCTTTCTGATTTTTCTGGTTTTCCTCTTTTCTAATCTGAATCATATCGGTTCATCCTTTCTTATTGTTTGATTCGTCCGGCTCCGGCAAGGTGCTGTTGCCAGTAGGAACCTGTCAGGTCTGCGTAACCAATGGGATTTCCGGCATGGTACATCCGGTTATTTCCCACATACAGCCCCACATGGGTGATGTAGGTTCTGGCGTTGTAGGTGGAGTGGAAAAAGACCAAATCCCCTGCTTTTGCTTCGGACAGGGGGATGTGCTGCGTCACATTGTACTGTTCCTGTGCTGTTCGTGGCAGGGCGATTCCTGCCTTGCCATAGCACCACTGCACCAGTCCCGAACAGTCAAAGGAAGTGGAGGGGGAATCGCCCCCGTACACATACGTCCAGCCCTCATACTTTAAGGCTTCCTCCATGATAGCCTGCACCGTTTCATCATCAAACTGTGCCACGGTCAGATATTGCGATACCAAAAGGACATAGAACATATTCCCGTAGGAATACCGCCAGCCCCCGTTTTTCTCTACCGCAACAGGGTTGGTGTAGGTGACTTTCTTTCCGCCGGATTTGTCCCTTGCGAAGCTCTCTGCCAGTTCAAAGGTGTATTTTTTTCCGTGTCCTGCCACATAATCTAGGAAACCGCCGCCGTAATTATAGGATTGAATCACGCTGTTTAAGTCACAGCCCTTTGTTTCTGCCGCTGCGAGCAGTTCCGAGAAATATTTGCAGCCCTGTTTGATGGATTCCTCTGTACTCAGGGAGTTCGGGGGAAGCCCCAGAGATTCCGAGGACTGCATAACGTCTTCCAGCGTGCCGCCGGATTCCACCTGAATGATGGCGAGCAGCACATTTAAGTATTCCTCTATGCCATATTCCCTTGCATACTTTTCCAGCATAGTCTTATGGGCGAGGACTTCCTGTGATACGCTCACGCCCCCATAGATAAGGTTTCCGCCGCTTCCGCCGTCTTCCTCATCCGAGAAGACAATCACCACCAAAAGGAGCAGGGAGAACATCATCACGAACACGCCGGAACAGGCAAAGAAAAGGTGTCTTAACTTCATGGTGTCTCCCCTTTCTTTTGTTTGGCAGCCGCTGTTACCGTTTTTGTCCACTCCTTTCTGGCGGTGGTACGCCGGATGGTAAAGTTCGATTCTTTTACCACAGGGGCAGCCCGTTTTCTTTCCGGTATCACAGGAGCCGTATCGTTCTGGAAAGGTCTTGTCGGGTGGGGAGCAGCCTGTGTGATAGTGGGAGCCGCTTTTTGTCTTTCATCTGGCTGGGATATGGAAGCAGATGGGACTATCTGGCGTTCTGTCCGTACAGGCGGTATCTGTTCATGGTGGATGGAAGCTGCCTTTACCACCGGAACCGAAGCCCGTTCTGCCACAGTTCCCCCATAAGGAACCTGTCCCCGTTCCCTGATGGATGGGGAAACCGGCTGCATGGCTGGTTTTCCTGTATGAGTGGTATCTGCATGATGTCGGAAATCTTCCGGCTGCTTTGCAGTAACAGGGCGTTCATGGACGGGAGCCGCCCCTTTGGGGGATTCGGAAGCTGTCTGTTGCGGCTGTTTTGCCTGTTCCAGTTCCGCCCTGCGTTCTGCAATGGTCTGTCTGCGGCTTTCTGCCTGTGCGTTCCGCTGTTCGGCTCTGGCAGTTCGGGTCTGGGTCACGCTGGAAGTAAAATCCCGTACTCCCTCTGATACCTGTGTTTTCCCGTGGTAAAGGGCGTACTTTGCATTGACAGGCAAATCCTTTGCCTGCTCCCGAAGCTGTCCGGCAGTATCGGCTATCTTATCTTTGGTATCTGCCACCGCACCTACCGCAGAGCCAGCCCGTTTCCATGCAGATTCCTTTTCCGGTGTTGCCTGCCCGTCTGGTCTGTTGTGGTCTGCCTGCGTCCGTTTGGAAGAACCAGATGTTGAAGCAGTTCTCTGGTCTGAGCCAGCCTGTTTTCCTGCATGATAGGCAGCCGTTCCAGCCCCAAGAGCCGCCACAGAACGTCCCAACTTATGCTGTAAACGGTGCATATGGGCGTGCATGAGCATACGGGGTCTTCGCATGATACGGCTTCCCATGCTTTGGGAATCCCCACTCTGCAAGGAGAACATCCCCATCAAATCCCCCAGCTTGAAATAAATTCCGGCAAAGGTCACTATCTGCAAGAACGCCGTCAGGAAGAACGGATATTCCCCAGACAGGTTGTAGAGCATGGTGGAAATACTGAACGCTACCGTGATAATCAGGGTGATTCCGGCTCTGGTAAGGATGGTGTTGAACAGTTTCGTAATGGCACGTTTAGACATCCCCTCAAAAGAGGGAACCATGCTAAGGAGAAAGCTCACAGGCAGGAACATGGCGTAGATGATAAAAAGCACCTGTGAGAAAATCATTATCCCCGTGAGCAGGAATACAAAAACGGAGATACCGATATTGAACATGAACAGGAAGAAGACGGTTCCCAAGCGGTTGATGGTCTTTGTGATGGTAAGGTTGGTGTTTTCCCTGTCTTCGATTTCTTCCACTACGATTTCTTCTCTGTCCTGTCCGTTGTTTTCGTCTGGACTGGTTGAGAGCAGGCGTTCCACACGGTCAGCCCCAAGACTCTCCACATCCGAGTTGCCATATTGCAGCAGGAGCCACGGCTGCTTGACCTGTATGGAAAACAGGCTGTCCCGTATCAAATCCACGCTGTCTTTTCCTTGACTTTCCGAGTTCGGCAGCACAATCTTTGTGCCAAGGGTCAGGCTGGCATTGCTGATGTCTGCGGAAAATTCATTGATTTTCCCGATATAATCAGGAGCATAGGCGATAAAGGCAGCGGACAGCACGAACACCACCACGAAATTCACAACGGCATGGATGGCTTTTGTGGTTTCCCGTTTGATAAGCCCTGTGTAGGCAACGTAAAGCCCCACCACCAGAATGAGAATCAGCAGGAACCCGACATAAAATCCCTCCGAGGACAAGCCGCCTGTGGTAACGCCTGCCAAGGTCTGCATATTTTTCCCAATGGAATCCGCCGTAGAGGAAATGAAGTCCAGCGAGTAGGCTTCCTGAATCAGATACCCCGTGGCGTTGGAAAGGTACAGGCTGATTGTCCAGATAAAATTTGTGATGGCATACAGCCCGTACATCACCTGTTTTCCGATACCATCCAGCCAGTTCCACGGGAGCCAGTCCCATCCGCTGTCCACATAAAAATCAAGCTGGTAGTTGTCCAGAGGATATTTGCTGTATTCGTTGGCAGCGTCCACCGTATCATCCACCAGTCCGGCAGCGTGGGCGGCTGTGCCGAAGACTGCCAGCAGCAGGAGGATGAGCAGGAGTGCCAGAAGCACTTTTCCTGCTATACTCCCGATTTTTTTTAAAGAGTTTTCTCCCTTTGTCCGGCAAGGGACAAGGGCTGTCCCCTGCTGGATGGGCTTTCTTATCTTCATTCCTCCACCTCTTTTCTAACAGGCGGTCTGGTATCAAAGGCATGGAACAGGTCTTCAAAGATAGGATGGAACTGTATCACTCCCACACGCCCGTACAAATCACTGATAAGGCACTGCCCGTTTTCCAAGTCACGGAGCCGCTTCTGGTTGTTTTCATCTTCGGAATCCACCCCGAAAAAGGCGAGGGTCTTCTTGATTTCGTTGATGTCTGTGGAACGGAACGCAAACTTCAAGCCCAGATTGTTTTTCAGCTTTTCATCCAGCAAATCATCCGTGTTCTGTGTCACAAAGTAAACGCCTGCGTTCATGGCACGTCCGGCACGAACCAGCTTCATAGAGAGGGTCTTGCCCTGTGCCACCTGTAGGAAGCTCCATGCTTCATCCAAATCCACAATCTTAAACACGCTACGGTCTGTATGGATGAAGTCGAGGGCAAAGGTACTGATTACAATGAGCATTGCCACGGAAAGCAGCTCCATTGTGGTGTATTCTTCAAACGAGGTTTCCTTATCCGGCAGCACCAAATCCGCCACCTGAATGATGTTGAGCTGCTTTTCAAGGCTGATGGACTGTGTGACATCCCCATCCGAAAAGAGCAGGTGTGCAAAGTCATAGTCTGTAAAGGATTCGATATGGTCGGCTATGCTGGTGCTGATGGCGGTTCCCTCCGCCCGAAGTTCCTCAATCACTTTGAAAAGCCCCCGTTCCTCACTGTTTGTCACTGCACGGATGGCTTTCCGAAGAACAGGGAATTTCTCCCCGTCACGGCTGGAAATGCCCGTTAAAAAGGTCAGGATGTCGATTGCCAGTGATTCGGAATCCTTTGGGTTCTCCATAATCACATACGGGTCAAGTAAGCCCCTGTTCTGTTCCTCTGAGGTCAGGTTTACGATATTGATTTCATGGGCGATTTCCGGCAAGGTTTCTTTCCAACGTCCCCGTTCCGCTTTCGGGTCAACAATGAGAGCCTGTGCCCCAAATAATACGGAATAATAGACAATCATGTTGTTGCTGAATGATTTTCCACCGCCGAGGGAGCCGACAAAAGCGGCAGCAAGGGCGTTGGTGACGGAGCCTTTTACCCCTTGACTGGCAAGGGCAGGCTTTAAGTACACGTTTCTTCCCGTATCAAGGCTGTACCCGATATAAATGCCCTCCGGTTCCCCTAACATCTGGGTTGCCCCGAAGCCAAGACCAGCGAGGAAGTCGCTGGTGACATACTGGATATAATCGTTCAGATACCGTTTGCTGGCAGGGAGAAATTCCCCATGCAGCCCCAGCATATCCCCAAAGGGGCGAACCAGCTTCACGTTCAAATCGTCATAAAAATCTTTCACCTCATTGCAGCGGCGTTTCAGTTCTTCCAAGTCGGGAGCCGTCACACGCACCACATAGGACAGCTTATACATGGATTCCTTGCTCTGGTCTAAGGTGGATTCCAGCTCATTCACGCTGTCTAAAGCGTCCACCACGTTTGTACTGGTTTCGCTGTCATTCTGCCATGCGTGGTTGTCCAAATCTTTCAGCTCTTTTTTCTTGTTCCGCACCGTGGAGAGGGCTTTCCGGTTTGTGACAATCTCCACATTCATAGAGGTATCAATGGGAAAGGTGAATTGCTGCTGCTGATAGTAAAAGATTTCCGAGGATGGGAAGTCCAGTTCTCCCACAATGCTGTTGATGGTAAAGTAGGCGGCATAGACCGTCCCGTCTTCCTGTTCGATTTTCAGATACCGCTGGTTTTCCTCTATCAGACAACGGGTGGGTTTGATGAGGTCATAGTATTTCACCAGCGTTTCCTCCTGAAACCGTTTCTTCGGAAGATAATACTCATAATCTTCGTAGGCGGTTCCGGTCTGCCCGTATAAATGCTCAATCAGGTAGCCAAAATCGTCCTTATCCAGCCGCCGGACTTTGAAGCGGCGTGAGATTTTACTTTCCAGCAGTTTTTCCATCTTCTGAAACCGCCAGATTTCCTCATTGCTCATGGAAACAAAATCCCCCATGAGCTTGTGGTTGACTTCATGGAGGAAGTCGGAAACGGCGGTCTTTGCTTCTCTGCGGAACTGCTTCATGGTGACTTCCTGCTCATTGACAAGCAGCTTGAAACCGATAAAAAAGCGGTAGTCCACCTGATTTTCCCCTATCATGGAAATCAGGGCTTCGGTCTGTGCGTTAATCTTTGCACAGGCAACGTCCTTTAACTTGCCTGTCACTTCCTGTTTGGAGCGTTCCTGTGCCGCCCGTATGCTGGATTCGGTGCTGATTTGCAGGGCGTGAATCTTCCCGTCCCTGTTCTGGGCGATAAGCTGCCGGAACGAATCGTGTACCTGATATTTCTGTTCGGGGCTTAAAAAGGAATAGTTGTAGGGAAGCAGCTCATAGTAAGCGAAGCACTCCCCGTCATGGTTGAACACAAGGTTATTTTCGATATACTTAATCGGATATGCCATAAATATCACTCCTTACTGCCGTGATGGGCTGTGCCGGATATTCCTTTTCCAGCTTCACGGGCTTTCCTGCATAGGTCAGTTTCGGGCGTACCAGATATGCCAGTACGGATTTCAGGAAGCCGTAAGGCTTCTTCCCGTCAAAGGTCTTCTGACACATGAACCAAGTGAGGGCAAAGGGTACGCCGAAGTATTTTAAAAATGCCCCGTCAATGAATGAAAGGGGAGGGAGGTTCCCTAAGAGCATAACTGCAAACACCGATACCACGAACCACGCCATCTGTGTGAACGTGATGGGGAATGGCAGCTTAAAATCATTGATGGAATAGAGTACCTTTTCCACCGACCAGATACTGGTATAGCTTCGTATTTTCTTCATGTTGTCCGTCCTTTCTAAAAGATGGGGCAGCAAAAGCCGCCCCTGAATCAAAAAATCCGCCTGCACTTCCCAAAGGAGATACAGACGGGTCTACCGTAAGATTTCATATACGCCGTGGTTCGTGACAACAAAGGTTCCCTCCAATTCCATGTCACGCCCATAGGCAGCATAGTCGATATAGTTTTGTAAGTGTGCCGGAAGTTCCCCAAGCTGTCCGCTTTCTTCCAGATAATAGCGAGCCACATCCGCCATATCGTCACAGCCGGAATGGCAGATAATATCGTCTTCATGCTCACAGAGTTCTTCGATACTGCCAAAGTAGGATTGCAGCTCTGATAGTTCCTCCTGAATGTGCTCCGGTAAGTCCTCCACCATCTCACACAGGCGGTTGACTTCCTCAATGGGGGTATATTCGTCAATTTCAAAGGGCAGCTCATAATCATGGATGGCGTATTCCTCATATTCATCATTCAAACCGATACGTTCCTTGACTTCCTCAAAATCCACAGGCGGCGTGAACCATGCCCCTACCAGTTCGCCCTCATTGTATTTGCCTAAGTTGGCAATGTAAATCCGCATTTCTTCCAAGTTCCTCCACCTCCTTTTAGCGGTAAGAAAAGATACCATTGTCTGTAAACAGGTAGTTTTCGCTGGCTTCCAGTTCCCGACCAATGGCAGCGTAGTCGATATGGTTCAACAGGTCTGGATGTACTTCCCCAAATAGCTGTACCTCCTGCACCAGATAACGGGCGAGAGCTTCCCCGTCCTGCACCGGATAATAGCGTATCTGGTCTTTGTGGTCGATAAATTCTGTAAAGCTGGAAAACCACCGTTTTTGTACCACATCCATTTCATAATAGAGGGGCGTTCCCTGCATTTCCTGTACCATCCGGCAAAGAGCGTTGATTTCCCAGAGCCTTGTGTTGCCCTCCAATGGAAACGGCAGCTCATAGTCTTCAATTTCGATTTCTTCCTCACTCTGAACTCCAAGACGTTCCCTGATTTCTTCAAAATCCACAGGACAGGAAAACCATGCCCCAGGATATTCCTCAAAATCTTCATGGTAAAACCTTGTGGTGTTCAGGATGTAGATTTTCATTTCCTCAATCAGTATCACGTCCTTTCTCTGTCAGGTTTTTGGGGAGTTACGCTCCCCAAGCCCCTAGTGGACTTCCGCCATGAAGCAATCAGAGCTTGCTCCATAACGGAAGTGTAACAAGGGTTTCCTATGCACCGATAATCTTATTGAACAGTTCCAGTAAGATGTCCTTTACACCGTCCGCATTGAAGACCAGACCGACCGCTACAAGGGACACCACCAGAAAACCGATAAGTTTGGAAAATTCCCTCTTAAATCCGAGGTACAGTCCAATCACCACGATTGCCAGCAGCACAAGGGACTGGGCGTTGGATAAAAACCAGTTGTAAAGATTCTGTCCGAAATTCATAAAAGCTCCTTTCTTTCCTGTAAGATTCCTTATGTTTCAAGATTGCCGCCGTTAAAGCACCACCTCCTTTGCAGCGGCGGCTTGTTGCTTCAGGATTTTTTCGTGCTTCTCCGTCAGCTTTGCATGGGTGATGATGTCATGGACAATCTGGGTGTGGTTCATCTTATCCAGACGGAGAGCCAGCTTTAACGTGGGTGCTACCTGATGGGAGAGCCAGTGCAGGGTGCGTTCAAAGGAATAGGGTTCCGGTTTGGTTGTCAGTTTCAGACTTCCCCTGTGTTCCCCTATAAACCACGCCCATTCCTCATTGATACGCCAGTCAGAACGGGGCTTTGCATTGTCCCTGTCCACGAACCGGACATAGCGGTTGATGATTTGAAAGGCTGTCCGTTCTGGATTGTCATGTTCTAACAGGTCACGGATGGCGTAAAAGGCACGCTCATTTTTCAGCCGGATTTCAAAGCGGTTCTTTACCTCTGCGTCCGCAATGGGAATATCATGTTTTTTGTACTGCTCATAGTCCTTTTCGTAAATGCAGAAGTACACCTCACTTTGGAGGGAGCCGATATACAGGGTGTTCCCCATACATTCTTTTTCCCCACGCCGTACCAGTTCGCCGCTGCGGTAGCTTTTGAAGCTGCGGAAGACCGAGATACATTCCTCATTCCGGCACTTCTCTGTCAGATGGGGAATGTTCAGGATTCCCGTTTTGTCATTGATGGCGAGGTCAAGCCGTTTCATCACGCCGTCCTCCATGAGAACATCCATGAAAAATTCATACCAGCTCCGTTCCTGTGCCAGCAGATAGCTTTCAAACTGGCGGCAGCCACGCCCTTTCAGTTCCAGCAGTACCCCTTTTTCCAGTTCCGGTGATACCAGAACGAAAATATCCCCCAGATAGTAATGCTCTGTGTAAGAGTAGAAGCCGTAGTCCTCATGGATAAAGTAGGGGAGTTTTAGCCGCAGCACGTCTTCCACGATATGCTTCACATCCGTAGTGGGAAAACGAATCCGAACATAATCAAAGAGCATTTCAAGAGGAGCGTCTGGATTGAAGCGTTCCAGAGCTTCCGTGATGGCTTCCTGTAATGCTTCGGATGGGTGAGCCTTGCCCGTTTCAATATCGCTCAGGTACGGACGGGTGATTCCGGCAGCTAGGGCAAGTTTCTGTTGTGAGATACCGTAACTTTCCCGTTTCTCTTTAATGTCCCGTACCCATGTTTCTTCATTCAGTGAAAATCCCTCCTGTCTAAAAAAGCGTATGTCAACTTTTGGAGCCTTGTTGACATACGCCGGATATGGGAAAATCCCTTGTGTACCGTGGGATTCTGCCCTGTTGTTTGATTGTTGCCTGTCGATTTGTACCCCTCTGTTAGATACGAGGGGTTTATGCTGGCGTGCCTTGCGGCACACCAGCCACAGCAGGTCAGTCCGTTTCTGCGGCTTTCGCTTCGCACGCCGCCTGCACTCCCTGCCTGCTGTCTATGAGCTTTTTTATTTCTTTGAGGAAATCGTGTCCTTTTGGCACAAGGGGCGTGTAAAACTCTGAGATAACGCTGGTTCCCACATCCACATAGCCACGCCCTTTTATCTGCTTGAGGAAGAAGTCCTTTGTGGTTTCCCCGAACATCATCCCATAGCCCATTTCCGACATCCGCCCCAGAGCTACACGGAAATTAAACTGGTCACGGATTCCGTCCCCCAGATACTTTGCGTCCGGACGTTGGCAGGCGAGAATCAGGAAGAAACCAGCCTGCCGCCCAAGCATAACGATTTGTTTTAATTTGTTGAGGACAGCAGTGTTTTCCTTTGTGCCGAGCATTTCCATAAATGCCACATATTCATCAAAGATAAGGAAATGTGCCGGAAGTCCCAAGTAAGCGTAATTTTCCCCTGTCCGGTAATTCTCCATGAGCTTCATGTCTTCGCTGCGTTTCATCATTTCTTCATAGAAACGGTCAATGCAGGCGAGCATATCTTCCTTTTTGTAGTACACATCTGGCATAACCGCCTGTAAATCCGCAAGGTCGGCGTTCTTTGGGTCTAACACGAACAGGACGGCGTTGGTGTGGAGCAGGGCTTCAATGAGGGTCAGGATGAAGTAGGTCTTTCCGCCGCCGGTTCCTCCGGCAATGAGCATATGGGGGAGCTTGTCATACTCCCACCAGACATTTTCCATAAGCCGGAGCCTGCCGTCCTTTGCCTGTACGTCCTCAATGGAGATACGGTTGGCAATAGTATCATAGAGCAGGGTGTACTCCACATAGGAATCCTTTAATTCCTTATCCGTCAGCTCACAGTACAAGCCGCTTTCCAGCTTTTTTTCCAAGTGTAAGAGCTGCTCCTGATATTTCCCCAAGGTGATTTCCACACGGATATGGAGCAAGCCCTGTTTCATCCGGTAGTAGATTTTGGGAAAGTAAGTGATGGTTTCTTTGGAACGGCTGGAAGACAAGTCCTTGAAAAAAGCGTCTTCCTTTCTCTGTTCCGATTCATACCACTTGTTTTCCAATACCATCCTTGCCAGCTTTTGGCGGTGGATGAGCTGCTTTACTTCATCCCTCCGGTATCGCCAGAACAGAAGAACGGCTGTAAGACACACCAACCCTGCCACGCCCATACTGAATAACAGGTAAGGGATGTTTACATCCTGTACTATCTGGGAGAGGGACACTTCCTGCCAGTTGGTTCCGGCAATTTGCCGGATATGAAACAGCAGGACAACCAGCAGGAAGACGGGGAATAGGGCGGCAAGGGCAGTATGGAACACAAGGTCTTTATCCGTGGGGCGGATACGTTTTCCACGGGGGAAAAGCTGCTTCATGGGAACAATCCTCCTTTCGCTTTCTTTTTATGTTCCTGTTATTTTACAGGGGGAGCGTCTTTCTTCGGCGGCTGAGGATTCATGGTAGCTCCTTTTTTCAGGACAATATCATCCGCCTTGATGTACCAATCCACCTCTGCCCCCTGAAAGGTAGCCGTTGCCACGGTGTCTGCCACAGGATTGATGATTTCCACCTCTGCATTGTAATCAAATTCCTTTAACGGCACGCTGGCAGGAATGGAAACCTGAATCATACGCCCCTGTCCTCTGGATTTTAAGTCATAGGTACGTTCCTTGATTTCTTCTGATACCGAGCCGTCTTCATTCTGGAGGTGAACCTCACGGCGGAGGGCGGAAAATTTCAATGCCCCGAATGTTGCTTCCTTGTCAATCACGATTCCGTTTGCTAATCTCATAGTCTGATGTCCTCCTTTTCCTTACGCTTTTACCATATCGTCAGCGTGCAAAATGTAGTTGGTGAAGCCCCTTGTGCCGATTTTATAGCCCTCTGCGGTGATACGGGGATTGACGAGCTTCACACGTTCCTCAAAGTCAAAATGTTTCTCTCCGGCTTCGGCAGGGAGGATAACCACAATATCATCTGCCCTCTGTACGTCTGAATAAAGGTTGAAGCTGCGAGAGAGTACCGCCATGCGTCCGTTGATTCTTCTCTGTTCTGTTTTGTCTTCTCCGGCAAACTCCAAGTTGCCGAATGTCTTTTCCATGTTGGGGATAACGAATTTTAATTCCATATAGATGTACCTGTCCTTTCTGAATGTTGTGTTTGATGGTTGGTTTCGGATTCTGGTCTGGAAGCGGAGGGGAACGCTCCGGCGGTGGTGATTTCCTCGTAGTATCACATCCTTTCTGGTTTTGGGGTAAAAAAATAGACGCTCAATTCTGAACGTCTATAAAGGAAAGATATTGAGGTTTTGCTGGTCTATCTTATAAATCTGAATGTACTTCGATTGCATTTTTATTGCATTTTTTATTTTTTTTCATATAGATTTTAGTGGTTGATAGTTCCTGAAAATGCCTTAAAATCAATGATTTTCACTTATATGGCATACTGTCTGTCTGGAGTTTGAATAAGTTGGAGTATCGTAAAAACCCAGTGTTTATGCAGGTTTGCGGCACTTTCAAAAGTCTTTTGATAACAAATTGATAACAGTTGCATAAGAGCCATTATTCTTGTAATCCAGTGGTTTTATGGTTAGAGAATGATTGACAGGCGGTTGTGCAACAAAGCGTTCAGAGCCATACTCGGAAATATTGCATATTTCCTCGTTGTGGCGTATCCGCCAAATGAATGTATGCAAATATATGTTTATGAGTGCAAGCACTCAACGCATATATTCGCAACATTCGCTTGGCTCTGAACGAATCCATATTATAAACTAAGCCCTTAGCTGTGGGTATGAAACTCATGGCTAAGGGCTTTTTGTCGTCTTTATTTATCTGGTTTGAGTTGATCTTTGAACATTTCAACTAAGGCGTCACTAAGTTCCTGTGATGGCACTTTCGCCCATCTCTGTGTGGTATCGAACTTTGGATAGTGGTAACGCCAGTTATCGTATTCTTCTTTACTGATTTCTTCGGAAGATAACTTGTCCGCCTGCTCTTTCCAAGCATAGAGCATGTTCAGTAGTTCGTGAGCGTCTTTTCCTTTGTTCTTGTTGACTTTCAGACAGACCTCTCCGTCTGCTTCGCTGACAGTCAGACCGTATAAATCTTCAAGGGTAAACAAAGTGTGCATCAGTCCGATATAGCTGTCAATATCGGGTACATCGAGGGCATGAGGGGAAACATCAAGTGCCTGTGCCAGTGTAGCAGTAAGTTCCGCTTTCGGTTTTCTTGTTCCTGTTTCATATTGTGCTAAACGTACATCGGCACTTCGCTCAGGAAAGCCAACAATCGTACCAAGATATTTTTGTGTCATTCCACGCAGAATGCGGAAAAAATGTATTCTCTCTCCAATCGCCATAATCATCGCTCCTTGTATATGTAGTGTAATCAGTATAGCAGATATGTTTAGGCGAAGTCAAGATAATACAAAACAAAAAAGTTTAATATTTTTCCGAAAACCACTTGACACAAACAAATATGCTTAGTATAATGAGTTCAAAATTAAACAAATAAGTTTAGAGAAAGAGGAGGGCAATTTATGGAGAACAAATTTATTCGTGCCGAAGAAGTGGCACAGGAACTAAGCGTATCAAAGCCTTATGCCTATAAGTTAATCCGACAGCTGAATGAGGAACTGAAAGCCAAAGGTTTTATTACGATTACAGGGCGTGTGAACCGCCAGTATTTTTATGAAAGGCTCTACGGAGCAGGAAAGGAGGAAAAGTAATGCCGGTATTTAAGAATGAGGACAATGGAACATGGTATGTGATGGCAAGGTATGTGAACTGGAAAGGCGAGCGTAAACAGAAATGCAAACGTGGTTTTGCCACCAAGAAAGAAGCTCAGGAATGGGAGAGAATGTTTCAGTTACAGAATGCGTCTGACCTTGATATGAGCTTTGAAGCCTTTACCGAACTGTATATCCGGGATGTGAAAACCCGTCTGAAGGAGAACACGTGGCTGACAAAGGAGCATATCATCCGCACGAAGATACTTCCGTATTTTGGCAAGTTAAGAATCAGCGAAATTTCCACAAAGGAGATTATCACATGGCAGAATGAACTGCTTGCCTATCGGGATGAGAAGAAAAAGCCATACTCACAGACCTATCTAAAAACGCTGCACAATCAACTGTCAGCCATATTTAATCATGCGGTACGTTATTATGAGTTGCGTTCCAATCCTGCCGCAAAGGTGGGAAATATGGGAAGTGAGGAACACAAGGAGATGCTGTTCTGGACAAAAGAAGAATACAAGAAGTTCTCTTTTGAGATGATGGACAAGCCAGTTTCCTTTTATGCCTTTGAAATGCTTTATTGGTGCGGTATCCGAGAAGGGGAATTGCTTGCATTGACCGCAGCGGATTTCGATTTTGAGAAAGAAACGGTCAGAATCAATAAATCTTATCAGCGGCTACACGGAGAAGATGTGATTACCACACCGAAAACAAAGAAAAGCAACCGCATGATCAAAATGCCGAAATTCCTTTGTGAAGAAATGCAGGAGTATTTGAAAATGCTCTACGGATTGAAGAAGAAAGACCGCATTTTTACAGTCACAAAAAGTTATCTCCATCACGAGATGGACAGAGGGGCAGAAGCCGCAGGCGTAAAGCGCATCCGCATTCACGATCTCAGGCACCCGTATGTCAAGCCCACGACAAAAAAATTTATAACTTTTTTTGAAGTTTTTCGGGCAGCCTCATAGCTGCCCATAGCTGTTTCAAATGGGTGTTCACGGTTATCCCTCCTTTTCGGATTCCTTAGTTTCTAAGAAATTCTGTGTTGCATATTCAATCTCAATCCGATCTCCTGGAAAGACGTAAACTTTGTTGATAAGTCGGTCAATCAGAGCTTTTGTCAGCATGTTGGCGTTTCCGACTTCCTGCACAATTTCCTGTTGTTTCAGCTTAATCTCATAATCACTTTTTATCTGCTTTGTCTGTGCAGTAATGACAGCATGAACATTTTTGGCTTGTACCAGTTCCGTGTCATAAACCGCTTTTCGTGTTCGATAGGTTTCCAAATCAATCTCTCCGAGTGCATACTGCTCATAAAGATGCCGCTTGCTGTCTTGAATAGAACGGAGTTTTTCTTCATGTTCGGCCTGCTGGACTGTCTGCAAATCCAATTTATCCTTATTGCTATCACTTCCCAATGCCGGACACATTTGAGCCCGAATTGTTTCAAATACAACCTGCTCCAAATCTGCCATCTTTATGCGCACACCATGACAAGGAAGCGTTTCAGCCACCTCGGAATGACGGCAATAAAACCACGCACCATTTCGTAGAGACATTGCATGATCGCAGCATCCACAGAATACCTTACCACGGAGCAGATAATCACGCAGCTTTTTATTTGACAGAGAGAAACGCTTAATTGAAGCATTGGCTTTCTCAAATAGATCCACACTTACAATAGCCGGATGATGGTTCGGTATTTTGAACCACTCACTTTCATCCTTTAACTGTGTATGTCGGCTGCCAATCTCTTTTACCTTTCTCTTGCCAATTACATAGGTACCGATATATCTTTGATCTTCTAAAATACGCAGGACCGTTGATGTACTCCAAACGCCGTTTGTTCGGGAAACATTGTAATAGCCCTTGCCTTTAAGTTTGCGATATTCCCCAGGGGTGGGGATATTCATGGCATACAGTTTTCTTGTTATCTCGGCTGCGGTGTTGCCTTCAGACGCCCATTGAAATATCATCTGCACATTCGGGGCAACATCCTCGTCCGGTTCCATACGTCCGTCTGCACTCTTGCGATAGCCGTAAGGACAGATGACACTCTGATATTCCCCGCGACGCATCTTTGCGTATTTTGCACTTTTGGTTTTCATGGACATATCTCGGCTATAGCACTCGCTAATAAGATACTTGAAAGCAATATCAATCCCTCCGGTATCACCTTTGAAATTAGCTGTGTCAAAATCATCACTGACGGAAATAAAACGGGTGTGATAAAGAGGAAATACCCGCTCAATAAAATAGCCGGTTTCAATGCTGTTACGTCCAAATCGGGAAAGGTCTTTTACAATAATACAGTTGATTTTTCCGGCCTGAACCATTGTTAAAAGTTCCTGCACCGCCGGACGCTCAAAGTTTGTCCCCGTATGACCATTGTCAATAAATTCCAAAATCTCGCTGTTATCCCATTCCGGCAGAGACATAGCTTTTTCATGAAGAATCAGTTTTTGATTTGGTATGCTCAAACTTTCAGTTTTGAAATCTTCCACAGAAAGACGGATATAAAGGGCAATCACATAGTTGCGCACGGTTCCACCGCCTTTCCCTGAAATTCATTTTTGAAACGGAAGGTCACATGAATATTCCGCTCGTGGTCTATCTCAATTCGTTCAATGAGCCGTTCAATCAGTTTTGCAGTCAGTACGTGATCCTGTGCCAGTGTTTTTGCATCCTTTTCCATTGCACGGTATTTGGCAAGCTGGTTGTCCAGAGAGTCCATAGATTTTTCAAATACTTCAATCTCACCAGACAGAGCATTGATAGCATGTTCATAATCCGCTTTCAATTCAAAGTATTCGTCATTTGTCAAAATACCCTGCACAAAATTTTCATATAGGCCACGGATCAGCCGGCGTATTTTTTCAATTTCCTGCCGTTTGGCCGACATCTGAATTTTCAGCTTATCTTTTTCCTGTTTTTGTCTTGCCTCCAACTGAAAGAGTGGCAGCGACATTCCCAGCGCAACTGTCAGCTCTTTTTCAAGAATAGCCGTAACAGTAGAAATCAGTTCTTTCTCTTGTATCATCGCACCTTTGCAGCTATCTTTTTCTACCCGGCTGTTTGTAAGGCAGTGGAACCAGTAAGTGTCGGGTCCTTTCCGGCGCTCGGCGCGTTGCCTGTGAAGGTTTCTGCCACAATCAGCACAGAACACTTTACCTTTGAAAATGTTTGGTGTGTAGGGACGTTTTGGAGTTGCTTTGCTTTCTTCACAGATCTGTTTTCTGTATTCCTGAACTGCATTAAACAATTCATGGCTGATGATCGGTTCATGGGTGCATTTTGCAATAATCAGATTATCTTCTCCAGCCTTGACCTGCTGATGATCTACAATCTTTGTTTTTCCTTGAACCAGATCGCCTGTATAAACTTCGCTTTCTAAGATTTTCATCACTGTACGGGTCTGCCATTTGCCGCTTCCGATCAGTCCCGGACTGGTAATCTCGCCAGTGGTCTTTTTATAATGGCTCGGTGCCGGAATTCCCATCTCATTTAGGTTGCGGACAATCCGGTTCAGTGCCACATGCTCATGTGCCCATTCAAAAATCTGTTTTACCACAGGGGCAGTATTTTCATCAATCAGAAGTTTATGGCAATTATCAGGGTCTTTCCTGTAACCGTAAGGTGCCCGTGCGCCAATATAGTCGCCGTCTTTCATAGCCTGCCGCGCTTGTGCTTTGATTTTTCGTCCAATGTCCAGAGCATAGGCTTCATTGATCATATTTTTCAAAGGCAGCATGATACCGCCATGAAGATTTCCGGAATCCGCTGTGTCAAACTGATCCGTAACAGCAATGAAGCGAACATTATGAGCATGGAAATACTGTTCGATATAATAACCTGTGTCAATAGAATTTCGCCCTAATCGGGAAAGATCCTTAACAATCACACAGTTAATGTGGCCTGCTTCAATATCAGATAGCATTTGCTGAAATCCAGGGCGGTGAAAATTTGTCCCTGTCGCTCCGTTGTCGATATAGGTATCATACACAACGAAGTCCGGTTTATCTGAAAGAAAGTCATTCAGTACCAACTTTTGATTTTCTACTGAGCAGCCCCGCTTTTTGTTATCCTCCACAGAAAGACGGATATACAGAGCCACATGTACATATAAAGATGGTGCCGGCATAGGTGCCGCCGTCTGTTTTCTGCTTTTTCTTGCCATTTAGCCCACCATCCTTTCTTCATTTTTTGTAGCAATCTGTTCCGCCAAAGAGATTGCTTTCTGATATTCATCCTGGTAATTAAATTCAATATGCAGTTCATCTTTACCCATTACCCGTATGCTTCGGATAAGCTGCATGACTACCCGGCGGTCAATATCCTCCATAGTAGAAAATTTCATAAAATGGTTGATCCAACGGTTTCGTTCGCTTCGGTTTTCCAATACATCTGTAAGTTTATCGTTCCATTCAGCGATTGCCTTTTGGAACAGTTCAATATCTGCATTGTATTTTCGCTTATAAGAGAGAAATTCTTCCTTTGTCAGAATTCCACTCACCAGATTTTCATAGAGTTTTGCCTTAAAGCCCTCGGTCTGTGCCACACGCTTTTCATTTACTCTGATCTGTGCGGCATATTCCTGCGCCAATTCCCGGTTGATCCGTTCCTGACTGATACTGGACAGCAGGGCATCCAGAGAAGCAACATTTTCAATATGTCCTTTCAAACTGTCCTGCACACATTCAATCAGATCCGACTCTTTCAGCATGACCGACGATGTGCAGCCATTCCTTTTGCCGGTCGGGCAGTAATAATAGTGATACTCTTTATCTTTATAGCGGTTCGTCTTGCGGGTCATACGGCAGCCACAGCAGCCGCAGATCAAAATACCGGAAAACAGGTAAACCTTATCCGATTTGGGAGAAGTCCTTGTGTCAATCCTGCGGAGCCGTTGCACCAGATCAAAATCGTGCTTTTGTATGATCGCTTCATGGGTTCCCTCCACACGAATCCATTCCGAAGAAGGTTTGTCCTCACGCTCTTTTAATTTGAAATGGGGCGTTGTCTGTTTGCCCTGGACCAGTGTTCCGGTGTAAGTTTCATCCTGCAAAATGCGGATGATTGTAGTTGCAGACCATTTGCAATCCTTTCGGTCTGTATAGCCACCTTTTGCATGAGGCATTCCGTGATTGCGCTTATACGCCAAAGGCGAAAGAATTCCTAATCGGTTCAGTTCATCCGCTATATGGGAAGCGCTGAATCCCTCCAGCCGTTTTCTGAAAATATCCCGCACAACATTAGCAGCATATTCGTCTACTTCCAGGCTCTTGTGTTTATCGCCGACTTTCACATAACCATAGATGGTAAAAGCACCTACAAAATCCCCACTGCGCCGTTTTACTTCCAGGGCGCTCCGTGTCTTAACGGAAATATCCCGACAGTAAGCCTCATTCATAATGTTTTTGACAGAAACTGTGAGATCATCGGCAGCGTCATTTTCCGTATCTACATTATCGTTAATTGCGATAAAACGCACTCCATAGGCTGGAAATACCCTGCGCATATAACGGCCTGTTTCTATGTACTCACGACCTAAGCGGGAGAGGTCTTTGACAATCACGCAGTTAGCTTCGCCTTGTTCGATCATCCGCATCATTTCCTGAAATGCTGGGCGATCAAACAAAACACCACTATAACCATCGTCAATTTTTTCTGCCACAACCTCAATTTCCGGGTGTCGGGCTATGTAGTCATCGATCAGGCGCCGCTGGTTAGCAACGCTGTCACTTTCTACTGTTTTATCATCCGTGTAAGAAAGACGGATGTACTTAATCGCTTTGTAAACCTGCATAAAAAAACACTCCTTTCGTTGCACAGAAAAATCCCCGCAATTCAAGAAGTGTGGTTAGTCCATATTCAATTCCTTTTCCGATTCTTATTCTACCATGCTTTTACGGAAAAGTCAGCCCCTTTCTTAAAATTGCGCCTATCGTAAAATACCCTTGATACATTCTTCCAGGGTAGCACCTTCAGCAGAAAAGCTGGCCTGTACAGTAAAACGGCCACACTTAAAATGGTATGGATTTTTTATCTGCTGAACAAATTCTGCAATCCGTTCATCACGGGAAAGTTCTTTGTTGACAGAAACATCCCGAATGTCTACCAGCGTACCCACTTCACTGACAATGGTGTTCATTTCCATAGTATCAACTCCCTTCTGAAAACTGTGTTATCAAAACCACATGAATAGGTCGGATCTACGGTTGTTACACACATAAATCCGGCCCATTATATCTGATTTCGATTTTACTGCCGTATTTGCCACGCACCCCGGCAAGTCCTTCTGTTATAAGGACGGGGCTGTTACAGGCTGCGGGTAGCGTCACCGCATCATAGTCCCACATACGCCGCCGCTTTGCCAGAGCAAGCAAACGCCGCAGGAGCTCTCCCCAAGTCTTTAGGAAGCCGTGAAGAAGTACCATTATGATCTGTGTCGTTATCGCGTCTGGCTTGCCATAGCCGGTTTCGTAGGTTGCGTTTATCGCTCGGACAGCCTGGATTCATCACCTCCTTAGGCCGCCTGTCACCGCGCCGCCCCATCTGCCGCTCGGAACACAGAATGAAGTACCTGTAACAGCGTATATTCGGTTGTCAAGGAACAAGCAAGGGGCATGGCAGACAAATTGATATTGCAGTTGGGGTGGGAGGATGTATATGCTTCCTTACCACACCCGTCCAGCTTGTCCCGCCGAATATGTCCCTCTACTATTCAGTACATTTTTAGGGGCAAAGTTGCCGTCTGTTATAAAATTTCTTTGAAATTTTATATCTAATTTTCGATTATCCGCATAAACACTATACTTTCAAGTATTTTGAAGTATAGAAAAAACTCATTTTACCACGAATTTACCACGATTGAATGAGCCTTGATATGACCTATAAAATAACACCCAAAAGACATCATTACACCTAAATGGTGTCTTTTTAAAAAGCAGTCAATCCTAAAACTAACTGCTTTGTGTATATGGATATGAAATTGTAAACTAGAAGCTGTTTATTTTTTCTTTTTAGGTTTTGGCGTTGGTAGTTCATCATACATCACATCAAATAACCCCGTCAGAAAATCTTTATTATCAACTTCTTCCACCAATAACATTTCTTTGGCGTTTTCGTATGGAATTTCATAAGTAACTGTCGGCATATAAGAAATTGCAGACTTTGTTGGTTTTACAAGTAACCTATCATCATATATACCGCCAACGATTTTTCCACGATAATAAATAATAAATTCTCCCATCATTGCACGATATGTTATTTCTTGTAATTCTGATAATTGTTCTAAAACAAATTGTAAATAATCTTTACTTGAAGCCATTTCCAACCCTCCAATCTTGAATTTTATTATTCCAATGCTTTCTTTAAGTCCAGAACAAATTGCTTTTGTTGTTTTTTCAAATAGGTTTTTACAAAAGGTTTCATAAACCACTTTTTAGGTATCACATTTTCTGTAAAGTCTATTTGTGTTTCATTCCCTTTGTCTATAAAAACACCAATCCAATGACCTTTCATGTTGCTATTCTCCATATCAAATTCCCAGCGTTTATATGGTTCTGCAACGGTAACGGTAAATGTAGTAGCATATCCATTTTTTGTGTATTCAATAAATTGTTTGTCATTTATTATTTCTGTTTTGCTCAAATCACTTCGCCATGAGTTATATTTATCAACAGCTAAAACAATGTTCCAAACTTTTTGAATATCATTACTAATAATTGTATTTATATTTGAAATTGCCACTTTTTCATTTCCCCTTTTCAAACTGGAATTTGTCTTACAACAATTTATATATGCATAAAAAGCAATATATTTATGAAAACACCCTAAATCCAAAATCTACTCAATTCATTTTTCCTTACATAAAATGTTCTCGTATATTTCACTTCCTCACCAAGTGTTTCCCCTATCAAAACTTCAAAATCATTGATATCAAATTCTGGAAAGAATGTATCTCCATCTTCAATATTTAAATCTACTTCTGTGATATACATTTTATCTACTATTTGCAAAGCTTCCTTAAATAGTCCATATCCACCAGATATGTATACATCTCGTCCTTTAGCCAATAATAATGCATCTTCTAATGATTTAACTGAAACTAAATTATCTCCTTGATACTCTGTTGTGGTGGAAACAACAATATTCATTCTATTAGGCAACGGATGACCGATTTCTTCATAAGACTTTCGCCCCATAATAACCACATTACCCGTTGTTAACTCTCTAAATTGCTTTTGTTCTCCCTTTATTTTCCATGGTATATTACCATTCTTGCCTATAACATTATTCTTTGACCTCGCAACAATCAAACCTATCATCTATTTCATCCTCCATAATATGATGTCGTACCTGTGATTCCATCAAGTGCACCACATCTTAACAAACTCAAAATTATCTCGAACTAACCAGCTCGACAAATTCAAGTTTGTCGCTTTCTTCATATCCACATTATATCATTTTCATATCTGCACCACAATAAAATTTTATGCACCGATAATCTTACTGAACAGCTCTAACAAACACCATTTCATCACTCCAATCTGAAATTTAGGTATGAAAAAAGCAGTCAATCCTAAGACTAACTGCTTTGTGTATAGAGATATGAAATTGTGAAATAGAATTTGCCTATTTCAAATCAAAAAGAGAATTTTCATAGTCCTTTACATAGTATCGTATATTTTTACGCCCCTTTTGAATAATGGTATGTCCCTCTGCTTCTAATTTTTCTTTCTGTGCTTCAATACCATTTGGATATTTAGCATTTAATTCTCCGTTTGCTTTTAATGTTCTCCAATAGGGTGTTTCATCTTCGGAACGCTGATAACTCGCCCACGCTACAATAGAAACAAATATACCCGCTGTAATCGGCTCTGTAAAATCTGCACCACTCAATTTTGCAAAGTGTTCTCGTATTTTTCCAACCGTAATCACTTTACCATACGGAACTTTTTTCATTACTTTGTCATAGTCAATCGGGGGAGCAAAATACATTTTGTTTCCACCATATTTCTCAATACTTTTCTGGTCTATGATAATTTGAAATTTTGGCATATCCTTACTATCATGCAACATAGCATTAAAATCTTTTTTATCTTCATTTGCCATTTGTGCCACCTCCTACTTTAAGGATAGTCTGTTTCTTATTTCCATGCAATGAGGCTGTTTGAAAATTATTAACACTTTCAAATTTGTCGCTTTTTTCATATCCATATTATAACAGTTCCATATATCCGCCACAATAAAAATCAGCATACCCTTAGCATTTATGGAACAAAAATGCACACTTTTTCTTTCTTCCTCTTGATTACCCCACAACAGAAAAGAAAAAGCCCTGTCAAGAGCCTTGCCACCATTGGTGGTGCTTTGCACTCTTTACTGG
>ERZ809744.79-NODE-79-length-39411-cov-16.2782_pt1 | contig 39411 bp, 27 predicted proteins | sample MGYA00520454_ERZ809744 | MGnify/ENA primary metagenome ERZ809744 (study PRJEB31588, sample SAMN03401198) | human gut metagenome | study: EMG produced TPA metagenomics assembly of the PRJNA231909 data set (A prospective, longitudinal analysis of the... | reverse complement strand
ATGGAATTTTGGCTTGTATGTCTCGGGATTTTGGCATATTCATGCCAAAACACCTCGCGGGACAGTGTTGTGTAAACAGTAACCAAACTATAACAATTCTATAAAATAATAATTTTATATCTTGACAATTTCAATCCAATATTGTATAGTATCAATATCAGTAATGATTATCGTTATTGAACAGATTATAACTGCAACTATCCTGAACAGTTATGATAAATCATTTGCGAGTAAACAGGGAAGGGAGGAATACCATGGCGACACTGAAATACAGCCGTCAGAGGGAATCGATCAAAGAGTTTCTAAGAACCAGAACAGATCATCCTACTGCCGATGTGGTATATGAGAATATGAAGCTCATCTATCCGAATATCAGCCTCGGTACGGTATATCGCAACTTATCTCTGCTGGCTGATCTGGGAGAGATTAAGAAGCTTTCCTCTTTCGCCGGAGCGGATCACTTTGACGGGCGGACCGAGAGGCACTGCCACTTCATGTGTATCAGATGTGAGCGGATCATCGACCTTGAGAGCGAGGGAATTCACCACATTATGGATCTTGCAGGTGAGAACTTCAAAGGAAAGATTACTGATTACAGTGCCAGATTCTTCGGCCTGTGTGAGGACTGCCTGAAAGAGACAGAAGGCAACTCTGATAGTTCAAAGTAGTTTTGCTTACATCATTAGTGGCCAAATTGGGAATAACAACTAATGATAAAAAGTTGCAAAAAAGCTAAAATTAAACTTGACTTTTTCAATCAAGTATGGTAATCTAAAGTCACAGAAAATAGTAATAATTACTATTATTAAAAAATTACTTTTTCTGCCGCACAGACGGAAAGCAGTAAGAACTAAACGATGCTGAGATAATCAATTTATTTTCTGGCATCCCTAATAAATTCATTAAAAAGAAAAGGAGATTTTAATTATGACAAAATGGGTATGTAGTGTATGTGGTTATGTTTATGAAGGTGAGAAAGCTCCGGAAGCCTGTCCTGTATGTAAGGCACCGGCTGATAAATTCGTAAAGCAGGATGGCGAAATGTCATGGGCTGCTGAACACGTTGTAGGTGTTGCTCAGGGATCCAGCGAAGACATCATGGCTGATTTAAGAGCAAACTTCCAGGGTGAATGCTCTGAAGTTGGTATGTATCTTGCAATGGCAAGAGTTGCTCACAGAGAAGGATATCCGGAAATCGGTTTATACTATGAAAAAGCAGCTTATGAAGAAGCAGAACATGCTGCTAAATTCGCTGAATTATTAGGTGAAGTTGTAACAGACAGCACAAAGAAAAACCTTCAGATGCGTGTAGAAGCCGAGAACGGTGCTACAGCTGGTAAAACAGACCTCGCTAAACGTGCAAAAGCTGCTAACCTTGACGCTATCCATGATACAGTTCATGAAATGGCAAGAGATGAAGCAAGACATGGAAAAGCATTCGCTGGTCTTCTTAAGAGATACTTCGGAGAATAATTCTATCGGAAAATCGCATAAAATAAACCTTTTAAAGGGAGAACCATTAAGGTTCTCCCTTTTTATCCGTTCGTATTTTTATCATTGGAAGCTTAACTGGATTTCGCCTGAAGTCTGGCAACCTGATCTGTCAGAGCATTCATCTTAACTTCATTAATCATAATCCTGTTCATCCAGGTAGCCGACACATCCATCTTATTGATAAGATTCAGATGATTCTCTGCAAGGATAGAAATATTCCTATCCGTTATGTTCTCCAAATGCAGTTTGATATCTGCAAAGTTATTTCTGGTCTCTTCTTCAAAACGCTTCTGACTTTCTTCCATTCGGTTCATCTGGCTTTCGAATTTATCCATTTGGCTTTCGAATCCATCCATTCGACTTTCGAATCCATCCATTCGACTTTCGAATTTATCCATTCGACTTTCGAATTTATCCATTCGCGTTCCAAGTCCTCTGACCTCCGTCAAAACAGCTTCCAGTATTTGTCTGTCCGTCACCAATTCCACCTCCTTCGTAGCCCGTATCGTTCTTTTGTATGTGATTGATTATATCATATCTATAAAAATATGTCTATAAAAAATCCATAAACATACGATGCAAAATAATCTGACAGTTACTGTTCACTCCGTTCTCAGTAACATAGCCAAAATTCATTCCAGATTACCTGCGGCAATGGAATTTTGGCTTGTATGTCTCGGGATTTTAGCATATTCATGCCAAAACACCTCGCGGAATAGTGGTGTGTGAACAGTAACATCTGACATTCTATTTGTTATTATCATTCATCTTCGCCTCAACCGCCGCACCAACCCTGTTATAAACAGTCACAGCGTCCTGAATATGCGGAATCGTATTTCCATCTGCTCCGGAAGCACCTGCGGAAACAAAGATATATTCCCTGCCCTCAATCTCCGCAAAACTCACCAGACAATGTCCTGCCTCACTGGTATAGCCGGTCTTGCCACCGAGGATTTTTCCACCTGTGACTGTCGGATCAGACAGATTTTTAAACATTGTACTGTAGTAAGTAATTCCATCCGGGTGGATATTTGTAACTCCGGTAGAATGTCTGGAGGTCTCCACAATCTCACGAAACGTATCATTCTTAATGCAATACTTCATCAACACCGCAATATCCTTAACCGTACTGTAATGATCCGGATTATGCAGTCCTGTAGAATCACAGAAATGAGTATTCTCCATTCCAAGCTTCCTTGCTTTCTTATTCATCAGCTCCGCAAAATCCGCCTCTGAACCACTGATCGTATCTGCCAGCGCAATACAGCACTCTGCCCCCGAAGGCAGCATCGCACCATAGAGAAGATCAATCACCCGGACCTCTTCCCCCGGCTGAAAACCTGCCTGCGTAGCATCCTGCTCATACAATCCGGCGAACATCTCATCCGTCAGAGTAATCTTCTCATCCAGATCATCAAAATTCTCAATCCCCAATATCACAGTCATAATCTTCGTCATAGAAGCCGGATAAATCTGAGCCTCCCCGTTAATCTCACCCAGAATCTTACCTCCCCTGGCCTGCATCAGGATCGCATTCGGACTGTTGATACCACTGATATCCACTTCCTTCAGAACCGGCTGCTCAAACTGCTCAAACCACTCCTTCACGCCCTTATTCCATCCGATCATGATAACCAGCGCACAGATAATGATCACCTCAACAAACACACAAGCCACAATCCTGCCCCGGTATCTCCACGCATAACTTCTTCCACCGCTCTTTTTCTGTCTCCTGCCAGCCACAATAACGCCTCCTGTCTGCCTCTATAACATTGCTCAGAAAAAATATATCTAACAAATCTCTAATTCATCCCCCTACTATAACACACCCTTACCAAATCCTGTAATCTTCCATTCCTGCACACCCATACATTGCATCTTTCTCCCTATATCCAATACCTTTCCGTTTTCCCCGCCCGCGAAACCATTACCATTGTACAGCACAGGAAAATATTTGTTTTCTGATACATCTACAGGAGGTGTAGCAATACTTAGCTTCCGGGAATTTGCGTTATGCTGGAAAAATTCACTGTCTGAGCGAAGCGAGTTTGAATTTTTCCGGCATGGTTTTAGCAAATTTCCGGAAGCTTAGTATTCCTGCCTCCGCAGCCGTATCAGAAAACAAATATTTTCCTGTGCGTCCCCATACCCGCCACACCAAAAAGAAACGCAAAAAGACCCCCGGAGCATCTCCGAGAGTCTTAAATTGCTAAAATCTATTATGCTAATTTCATCGGGTTGATCTTCACACCAGGTCCCATTGTCGGAGCAATAACAACGCTCTTTAAATACTGACCTTTCAGTGTGCTTGGTCTAGCCTTAACGATAGCATCGATCAGCGTCTGGAAGTTGTCGCTTAACTGTTCCTCTGTAAAGGATGCTTTACCAACCGGAACATGAATGATGTTGGTTTTATCAAGACGGTACTCAATCTTACCTGCTTTGATATCGTGAACTGCTTTAGTAACGTCCATTGTTACTGTACCAGCTTTCGGGTTTGGCATTAAACCTTTCGGTCCAAGTACACGACCAAGACGACCTACAACACCCATCATATCTGGAGTTGCAACAACAACGTCAAAGTCTAACCATCCTTCGTTCTGGATCTTCGGAATAAGATCCTCAGCTCCTACGAATTCAGCACCTGCTGCTTTTGCTTCTTCAGCTTTAGCATCTTTAGCGAATACTAAAACACGAACTTTTTTACCAGTACCATGTGGCAGAACTACTGCACCACGGATCTGCTGGTCTGCATGACGTCCATCGCAGCCTGTACGGATATGAACTTCGATAGTTTCGTCAAATTTAGCAACTGCAGCTTTTTTAACTAAGCTGATAGCTTCTGCGGTATCATATAATGTAGCGCGGTCTACTGCTTTAGCAGCTTCCACGTATTTCTTTCCTCGTTTCATTTCTATAACCTCCTGTGGTATTTGCGGGGAACGCCCTCCCACTTACTATTTAATATTAAAATTAATCAACTACTTCGATTCCCATACTTCTTGCAGTACCAGCGATCATGCTCATAGCTGCTTCAAGGGATGCTGCATTTAAGTCTTTCATCTTAAGTTCAGCGATTTCCTGAACCTGAGCTTTAGTAACCTTAGCAACTTTTGTCTTGTTCGGTACGCCGGAACCGGATTTGATCTTAGCAGCTTTCTTAAGAAGAACTGCAGCCGGCGGAGTTTTGGTTATGAAGCTGAAACTTCTGTCTGCATAAACAGTGATAACTACAGGAATGATTAAGTCTCCCTGATCTGCTGTTCTTGCATTGAACTCTTTTGTGAACTGAACGATATTTACACCGTGCTGTCCAAGAGCTGGACCTACAGGTGGTGCTGGAGTTGCTTTACCAGCCGGAATCTGTAATTTGATATATCCTGTTACTTTCTTTGCCATTTTTCGGCACCTCCTATGTGGTATTGGCGGGGGTTTATGGTCCCTCCCACGATATTGTTACCTTTGCTTGTTACATCTGTTTGATTTCTGCGAAACTAATTTCTACCGGCGTTTCGCGGCCGAAAAGTTCAACATTGATCGTTGCTGTCTGTTTCTGCACATTAAGGGCAGTGATAACACCAACGGTATCTTTCCAGGCACCGCCTGTGACAACAACTGTATCACCCTCTGCGAAATCGACCTGAATTTCCTCTTTCTTGATACCAAGAGGAAGCATCTCTTCCTCGGTCAACGGTACCGGCTTGGACCCTGGTCCAACGAAGCCTGTCACACCTCTGGTGTTACGGACAACATACCATGTATCGTCATTCATAACCATGTTGAGAAGTACATAGCCAGGAAACATTTTCTTTTGAACCTGTTTCAGAGCCCCGTTTTTCAGCTCAGCCACTTCCTGTAGCGGAACACGAACTTCAAGGATCTGGTCTTCCAGGTGTCTGTTTTCGATGGTTTTTTCAATATCGACTTTTACTTTGTTCTCATACCCGGAATAAGTATGAACAACATACCATTTCGCTTCTGACATACAATCACCTTATCCTTATTTCATTAAAAGATTAATGCCTTCGAGAATAAATGAATCCATGACGCTGATCAGTACGCAAAGCACGATCGACACGCAAACTACCACGATAGTCTGCTTAATCAGTTCATTGCGGTCTGTCCAGACAATCTTCCTGAATTCTGACTGAAGTCCCTGAAACCAACTCTTCTTCTGGCTCTTGCCAGCAGATTTTTCATTTCCTTGCATAGCCTGACCTCACAATTCTCTGTGAGTAACTGTTTCGTCCAGTTACCTTGGATTACTTTGTTTCCTTATGCAGAGTGTGTTTGCGGCAGAACTTACAATATTTCTGAGTTTCCATTCTCTCAGGATGGTTCTTTTTCTCCTTAGTCATATTGTAGTTACGCTGCTTGCACTCGGTACATGCTAATGTAATCTTAACGCGCACAACTTCCACCTCCAGTGTTTTCATTTGCATGGTCATTTTCCTCATGCCGGACGATGTATCCGTCATCTTTTCGGGCATAAAAAAAAGACCTAACTTCCATGTCGCTTGTCAAGTTTATCACACATGGCATGCCTAAGTCAAGTCTTTTCTTATTATTTATGCCTATATTTCATCACATATTTTTTACAGGAACTTCCCTAATCTGCCTTTACCCGGTCGGCTCTGTCTGAAATATGATAGGAACCCTTGAAGGTACGTTTCACCTGATACAGACATCCGTCTGCCTCCTCATACAGGTCCTGGAAAGTGATATCTCTTCCATCTGAGAAAACAATCCCCATAGATGCGGAGATCATTACCTCCAGGTTTTCTTTCACATAATCAATATGCAGCTTCGCAGAAAGTACACGCAGACTCTCCTCCGCCGCTTCCCTGGTCATATCCGGCAGAAATACTACAAACTCATCACCGCCCAGACGACAGACGATGTCCTGAGCCCTGCAATGCTTCTTCATGATCAGGACAACCTCGCAGAGAGCCCTGTCTCCCCACATATGTCCCATGACATCATTGAGCGTTTTGAAATTATCCAGATCCACAATAGCAAAAGTATTTACACATCCCGGATGAAGTTCCTGCACAAGCATCTGGTTTATAGCAGATGTGCCCGCTGCCCTGTTCATGGCACCTGTCAGAAGATCCGTCCTTGCCTCCTTCTGAAGCTTGAGCATATCATTCTCCATATCCGTAACATCCTCGATACTGCCGACCATACGGGACACTTTTCCCGATTCATCGTACAGATTCGTAGTCTTGATCTGCAGATACCGCATACGACCTCCTGCCCATACTTTCGCCTTCTGTGAATGCAAAGCTTCAGCAGAATCTGCCCTGGCGAATATATCCCTGATCACAGAACAGGTTTCCGGATTGATCTCCCTGATTTTCCGAAGCATGACCGGTACGCTGAGCTCTGACTGATCCAGTCCCAGATTCTGATATTTGTCATTCAGAAACTGTATCTGTTCTGTTTCCACATCATAAGTAAAAACGCACAGGTCACTCTCCCTTGCTGTGATGCGGTAAGTTTCCTCATTCAGCATAAGCTGACGGTTCAGATTGCGGATAGCGATCCTGTCCTCACGCCGGAAATACAGATAAACTCCAATAACTACTATAAGACTCAGGATGATCACCAGTGTAATCACAAATACCCATATCCGGTATCTGAGTCCTGCCTGATGAATATACCTGTTATCAGCCATTGTTACCGCAAACAACTTTGTACCGTCCACAGGTGCCGCAGTCACCATATAATCTCCATCTTCATCTGAAATCGCAAAGTAATATCGGAATCCACTGTCCATCTGGGACTTAATATCGGAAATCGGCAGACTCAGTTCACGCCCCTCCAGCCAGGTCAGGAAATCATTACCAAAAGTGTCATTGCCGCCATCAGGCACAATATATTTTCCATGATTATCCATCACAAAAAGCCCTGCATATCCTTTTCTACGGTCTGCCTTTCCATATACGTCCAGACTGCTGCACGGAAGCGTCCCACAGAGCACTCCCTTAATCTGCTGTGCCTCATTTTTGACAGGTACTGACAATATCACTCCATCTGCATAGGAATATCCATTTTCTGCCAGACCCCTGTTACCTAACACAGCCATCAGGAAATATTCTTTCAGGGAATAAGCCTGTCCGTCCTGCACGCAGCGGCCATCCTCACTGATAATCTTCAGCGAATCAAACTTCTCTGTGTGACGGTGAAATTTCTCCCTCAGCATCTCCTCTGTCTGTACTTCATCTAAAGGCATATCACTGATATAATCTGCCGCACACTCCAGAAGATCATAGTACATATCAATCCGGCTTCCGACAAGTGCTGCATTCTGCTCTGTCCATTCCAGAAGAGAATCTCTGGCTCTGGAATTCTCTGTTTTCATCACAAAACTATTAAAATAAAATAAGACAGCTGTAATGATAATCACTGCGATCAGTCCTGCCATAAACAGAATCCGCTTTCGCTTCTTTTTATCATCTGTGCCGTTCTTATCATCAAATCTTTTCATACGCAGCTTTCTCTCCTCCGCTCTCGTTCTGCCTATGATAAAGTCATATACTGCCAGTCCTTTCTACAGACTGGCAGTTATGTCTTGTATTTCATTATATGGACCTGTGGAGAGATTGTCAAACAGAACGTCACTATGCACATATGAAAAGCGGAGCCCGCAAACGGACTCCGCTCTGGTGTTACTTATTTATCATTTTTTCTTTTCTTCTTGTAGAAGATCCCGCCTGCAATGGCAAGGGCTGCTATTACAAGAACTGCTGCATAAGCACCGATCGGGGTGTTATCGCCGGTCTTGACTCCGATTACCCGCTTGCTGTCACTTTCGTGTACCTGAGCTGTTGTTCCACCGGAAGTTGTTGTGGTTGTATTGCCTGATGGTGTTGACGGTGTAGGAGTCGGAGTTATCTGCTCTTCCTCATCTACCGTATTAACGATTGTAATCGCGCCTTCCAGATTATCTTTATCCAGACTTACGGTTCCCTCTCCGCTTACTTCATAAGCAAATACATCTTTGTCAATCGGGGTTCCTGTCTCATCTGTTTCCATTACATAATAGGTAACCGGTTCTGAACCATCTTCGCCTCCAAGAGGAACATCCACAGTAATTGTGTCGTTCTGAAGAAGTTCATAAACCATACCGTTGAGCAGGACATAAGTTCCATTTGCGTCCTTGGTAAAGATACCTGCATAGAACGTATCGTCCACATCTGCAGATTCACCATCTTTTATTACATTCTTTGTGATATTAATAGTTCCATTATAAGCAAATCCATCCGGGAAGTCATAATATACGTTGTTAAGTGTCACACTGTTATCGCTTTTACTCTTCACGTTTACAGTTGCATCACCATCTTCAACTGTACAGATAAAGCTTCCGATATCTCCCGTCTGGAAATCATCATAAGCGATCGGGGTACCATTTGCATCTGTCTCAAATATATAATAGGTTCCTTTCGGAAGTCCTGTAAAGGATACACTTCCTGAAGAGCCATTATGAATCTGAACTGTCTGCAGATAAGCGCCGCCATAAGGATGCTCGCCTGCCGGATCTGTAAAGATTCCGATGTAAGTGGTGTAATCCTTTGCAAAAGCTTCTACAACATTTGCATTCTCGTCTACAAGACTGATCTTCTTGGTTACTGTGACACTGCCTTCTTTTCCGTCACTCTTCTTATCTGTCATAGTTACCGTAACTTTGCCATCTGCCGGAACTGTAAATTCCTGCTCTGCCGCTATCTCGTAACCGTTCGGTGCCTGCTGTTCGGAGAGATAATAAGTCTTTCCTGCTGCCAGTGCGCCTTCAATTACATGTGGCTCGGAAGTTGATGTCCAGGTTTCAATGATCTGTCGTGTCTGCGGATCACGGATTGCCATGGATGCACCCGCAAGTGCGTTTCCATTTTCATCCACTTTCTCAATCGTAATGCTGGTTGCTTTGTTTGTTGCCTTTGTCTTAATTGTTACCGGGTTACCTTTCGCATCAAAGGAAGAAGCATCTACTTTGAAACTAATCTTATCATTAGAAAGGACATATCCGTCCGGTGCTGTTGTTTCCTGGAAGTAATAGCTTCTCCACATCAGTCCGGTGATCGTGATCTTGCCATCTTTTCCTGTGACAAGTGTTGTCTCTGTATTCTCTGAAGCTGTCAGGGAATAAGTGTAATTTCCATCCTCATTTCTACGGACTGCAACCTGTTTTCCATTGGAGTCGTACAGTGCAAACTGTGCTCCTGCAAGAGTCTTAGTCTCTGCTGTATTGTATTTGGTAAGTTCCACTGTTCCATATCCCTTACCATTTACAACTGTCTGTGAAAAATCTGCCACTGCATTGGCAACCTTGCCTGCTCCGGCATTGACTCCGATAATGAAGCTGTATTTCACAGGATTCCCATTTGCATCTTTAGGAATCAGATATCCGTCCGGTGCTTTGGATTCTACAAAATAATAGCTGTTTGCCGGGAGACCGCTTACGCTGATCTTACCATTGCTGTCGGAAGTGTATCTGCCATACAGATCATAGCCACTGCCATTTGCTTTCGCTGCATACAGTTCAAACTCTGCGCCTGAAAGCGGTGTCTTGCCGTCCTCGGCTGTCTTTGTGATAGAAGCTGTTCCTGCAAAAGTATTGGCAAATTTAATTGCTGTTGCATCTTTTATTGTGGTTCCGGATACTGTCTGAATCTTGCTTGAGGTTGACAATGTTCCATCACCTTTGTCTTTGATCGTTACTGTTACTTTGTACAATGTGGAATCATAAGTGATTCCGTCTGCTTTCTCCGCAGCTGCGACTGTCTCGCGTACGTAATAAGTCTTCTCTGCAGATCCTGTTGCTGCTGTAAGTGACTGGTCATAAGTCAGCGGCTGGAATGCGAAGTTTCCGTCTGCTGTGTTCTTCACTGTCTGAAGAACCGTCTTCTGATCCTGGTCGAGAAGTTCGAAGGTGAACTGGTCTTTCACAAGCGGACTGCCGGAAAGAGTTTTCGTTCCCTTCAGGGTAATGCTGCCGGAGGCTTTGTAAGTATTATGGAATACGAGCGTATCCGGTGAATATTCACGTTCTCCGGTTCCATCTATAGTTCTCACTGTAGTTTTCAGCTTGTCAGAACCAGTTTCTGCGTCTTCAACTGTTACTTTTACGATATAAGACTCACCGCTGTAAGTATAGCCAGCCGGATCCTGTGCTTTTCTTACCTCGCTGATACGGAAGTAATAAGTACCAATATCATAAATATCCTTCTCACCCGAAGCATGTTTAAATTCCAGTTCTGGGAAGGTGATCGTTCCATCTTCTTTATTGGATGCGATAACATCTTTTCCGTCTTTGGTAACTGCTTTATAAGTTCCGTTCAGGGAATCAGATACTTCCAGTCTGAATTCAAACTGTCCTTTCTGTGCTTTACGTCCCGTCAGAGATTTTACTGCGCCAAGCTGCAGTGTGTTACCTCCTGTGTAAGTGTTCGTAAATACAGCTTCATTTACATCTCCAATCACACTGGTCTCTTTTCCGGTGTCTGCATCTTTTGTTGTATCAATTGTATGATATGTAACTGTTTTATTCAGAGTACCGTTATGATTATCAGTGACTTCTACATAGATATAAACAGGTTTCTGTGCATACATATATCCATCAAGCTGGCCATCAATCTCTGTCAGTTTGTATACATATTTACCGGTTTCATCTACAACTGTGTCATTTCCATCCTTATCTTTAACAGTTCCCTTCGTATAGGTGATCCCATTAAATGTAACGCTTCCATCTTTCTGGTTTGCTACCTCTTTCTGAATCTCCTTCAGGGTAAGATCTTCCAACGCCTGAGCTGTATCTGGGAACTCTTTATTCGCTTCAAGTTTTATTCCTTCGAGATTGAACTTAAAGCTTCCACTCTCCAGTTCCTGTTTTCTGGTTGCAGGGAGAACTCTCTTTGTTGCTGTTGGTGTGAATGTTGCTTTAGCTTCATAAGTATTTATGAAATCAAAACTGTAGTTATTTAAATTCGTGCTGCTATCCTGACTGACTTCTGTTCCTGATTTCTTTATAGATGTGACAGTTGTCGTAATCTGACCATTTCCGGCATCTGCGAGCTGTACCGTCACTTCATACTCCGTTTTATCATAAGTATAGCCGTCTTTTTTGTCATTTCGTTCTTTGATCAGATAAGTACGGAGAAGATCATTGCCGGTTTTATCTTTCACATCATTCAGAGTATATTTTACCGGTTTAAATGTATAAGTACCGTCTGCTTTATTAAACGCGGTATCTAATAATGTTCCGTTAATCGGATCAGATGTCATATCATACAGTTCAAATGCAAACATATTCTGATCCAGAATATGTCCATTTAAAGTTTTCGTTCCGCCAAATGTGATCTCGCCTGCTGTATTATAGCTGTTTGTAAATGTCAGCAGACTTGCATCACCGGTTGTCGGATATTCTGCGTCATTGATTCTTGCAGATACATTCAGAACTCCATTGTGAGCATTCTCCACTGTGACTGTCAATGTTCTTACGCCTGTATCATAGGTAATTCCATCCTTGGTCGGACTGTCACCAGTTACACCATTCGGAAGTACTTCTTTAATTGTGTATTCAAATACTGCTCTGTCTTTGCCATTCAGATCGGCCAGTTTATAATACATAGCCGGGAACTGGAAAGATCCATCTTCTGCATTTGATGTCGTCAGTGAATCTTTTTCTACATCTGAGCTGTTTTCTTTCACACGAATCGGTGCGCCATTTGTTTTTGGCTCTAAAATGAAACTGTAGTCTTTCTCTTTTAATGTTGCATTTTCCAGTTTCTTGGTTCCTTTAACCAGGAGACTTCCATTCGCATCATAAATATTAGTAAATGTCGCATTATCTCCGCTTAAAGAATAAACACCATTTTCTTCGGTTACTGTTTCTGCAGTTCCATTATTTTTGCTTACTTCAACAGAAGTGACAGAAATAGTTCCGGTTGATTTATCGTAGCTGGCTTTTACAGTTGCTGTGTATACATCTGCACTGTAGTAAATTCCATCCCTGGTCTGTCCCGCATTTTCCTCTTGAAAAGTATAAGTGCGCTCAAGAGTTGTTTCTGTTCCGAAATCTTTATTCGTAATTGTGATCAGTGGGAATTCTATATTTCCATCTGCATCATTTCTTACTACCTCATCACTTGTAATTCCGTCTCCAGTCATTTTGAATGAGAACTGGTCTTTCTGAAGATTCTTTCCTGTCAGAGTTTTCTTTGCTGTAAATTTCAATGCAGTTTCTGAACTGTAGGTGTTTCGGAAATGAATACTCTTATCTGAATATTCAGCAGCACCTGTCATATCTTCATTTGAAGATACTTTTGTTTCTGTTACCGTTAATGTCTGATCCTGATTATCCTTTACAGTTATTGTTACCCAGTATGGCGTTGCATCATAGATGATTCCGTTATAAATCTTCTGGTTTGCACTCGTACCATTTGTGGCTCCATCCGGGATCACTTCCGAAATCTTGTATTTAAATGTTTTCTCAGTCTGTCCACCCAGATCATTATAAGTAAACTTGATCGGTCCGAGAACAATTCTGCCATTTCCGTCATTCGTTACTGTCCGGCTTGATACCTGCTGTCCGGCTTCATTCTGAAGTGGAGCCTCATTATTATTGTTATCTTTTTGTGCCTCGATCTTAAAGCTGAACTGTCCACTTTCAAATGCGCCGTTAACTGTTGATTTCTCTGCCACCAGTGTTGTTGATGTTTCTGCATTATATTTTTCATTGAAAAGCGTAATTGCGCCACCACTTCATATTGCATTCACACCATTTGGTACAGTGGTACCTCTAGTTGCGATCATGAAAATGTATGGGGTGTCATCCAGACGGTAACCTTCCGGAGCTTTCGTTTCCTTGACATAATAAATTGTATTATATGTCAGTTTTTCGAAATGCACTCTTCCGTCCTTGTTTTGTGTAATATCTTTTTTTATTACAGTTCCCGTTGTATATCCACCATTTCCATCAGATACAGCTTCCCCTAATTCAAATTCTGCTCCTGCAAGTTTCTCATAGTTTCTGCTGTATTTCTGAATGTAAACATTTGCACCACTGGAAGCACTTCCTCCGCTTTCTTCAATCGTTACCTGTCTGCCGGAAGTGTCTGATGTGATTCTGACAGAGTCATAACACAATTCTGCACTATTTGTAATGTAAGTGACACCTGCAGGATCAGTAAGTGAAACTCTGTAAGTGATCTGGATAAATTTTTTATCCGGAAGATTACTGATTACAAAATCCTGTGTTGAAGTTCCCTGACTGATTTTATAGTTCGTATATGAAGCTCCATCTACCGTTACTTTCACGCTGTCTGAATCAAGCATCATATTACCACCCATGTGATCCACTATGTAAAGCGGATTGGCTGATGTCTGATGAATTGCTGGAATCAGCGTTTCTTTTGCTTCGTTGATCTTCAGTGTATAGTCTACAAATCCATATTTCTGGAACTGTCCGGTTTTTTCAAGAACTTTATATCCTACTGTGCAAGATGACTGGGCTGTTCCGTAATCGGTTCCACCAATACTGAGAACTGCCTGATTCGTATATGTTTTTGAATCATTCGTATCCAGTTTGTCTGTCACACGTGTAGTTATCAGAATATTTAATTCTTTTCTTTCTAATTCATTATTTACAGTGATTACCGGTATCCTGGTATTCGTTGTATCTACACTGATGTTTATTCCATTCGTCTTGCTTTCTGCTTTTACAAATTCCAGACCGGACGGGATAATATCTGTGATTTTAATACCTGCTGGAAGGCTTACCGCACCACTATTATTAACTTTCAGATTCCAGGTTAAGGTTTTGTCTGCATTATTATAGTTTCCTGGCTGTTTCGATAACAGATTGCTAAAGCTGTATACATATCTTTCTTCTGATTTCCACTCATCACCGTTAACTTTAAATGTTGCTTTATTGTTAAAGTCCAGACTTACCGTTCCTGAAAAGTTTGCTGTGGTTTTATATCTGATCGTAACCGGAGTTTTTACATCTCCAGTTAAAAATTTAATTTTAAATCCACGATATGTATCTCCGGCACTGTTTTTATATTCAGTTGAAATGATCTGATAATCCGTATCTTTTATAAGTTTTTCTTCAGATGTATTTCCTGTTTTAATTCCATAGACCTCTATGTCCTGAATTTGCTGCGGAGTCATATAATGGAGACCTACATTGCCTGGTATCTCATCTGTATAAACACTTCCTGCCGGAATGGTTCCGTCATAGTCAGACGTATTTCCTTTCGTAATCTCCGTTTTCCATGAGATGGTGTTATTTGCAACATCTACGCCTTCCTGTGTCTTTGTAAGAGCAAAACGGCTATAGCTAATATCAGGGCCTGGACCACCTCCGGTTGTTGGTGTTTCAAATATATGCTTACCATCAGCACTTTTTAATTGTATTGTGTTGTGGAATTGCTGGAGATAATCATCAGCATGTCCGGATTTTGTCAGGTTTACAGTATATGTAAATCTATAGATATATGGTTCTGTATGATCGGATGGTACCTTCCATTCAAAACTTGGCTGTCCGTTTGTTCCACCATTGTCGGTTACGGTAAATCCTCCTGAGAAACTGCCAGAAGCCTTATCCCAACTTCCCTCTGCATGGCCCAAACATTTGCTCGTATCTGTGGCATCAAACCATTCAACCTTAATATTCTGATATTGCTGTCCTTCATTTTCTCCCAGCGTATCCTTGAATGTCCAGCCTGCAAGAGCTACAGATGGTTGCTTATTTGCCGTAATTGTATACTTAATCGTATTATTATTAATTTCTGTTGCACGCTTATCAAGCCAGGTTTTATCATATACATATTCTGCATAAGCAGATGCACTATATCCTCCCTCAGTTTCTACAGAAGCACTGTTTCCTAAAGTATATTTCACATTATTGATATCGTTACCATTTGTGTCATGCATAATGATATTCGGATCAATATCAACCGCATACTTTATGACCAACTCATCTCCAGGTGCCATAACTGCCGGAACAGTCACAGACGCACCATCCTCACCTTGAGTAGTTCCTTTAGTAGGAGTAATTGATGTGAAGAAATCATTCTGGTTCAGAGTGTACTCAAGCCCGGAGATTCCAGGAGTTACTTCAGCATCCTGTATAGTCTGTCCGGAAGCTATATATTTCCAGTACACTTTCTTTGTTCCACTTGCCACGTTCCACTTATCCGCAGTTGCCACAACCGACTTACCAGCTACCGTTCCATCCCAGGTTGAGGAAATTCCTTTCGCAAACCCTTTACTAATCGCACCTGTATTATTGAAAACATCTGTAATCGTAATTCCGGTAAGATACTTGGTATTTTCACTTCCTTCACTTCCGGCTGTAATTGTTAACGTATAGATCAGCTTATCCCCGAACTTAGTAACTGCTTCTTTTGTCGCAGATGTTGTGTTTCCCTGTCCGAGATTATCTACTACTGATTTGGAAATGCTGATACCATTTTTATCCTCTTGCGGAATCTTCTGTACAGGAATGTCAAGCGGAATCTTTCCGATTGTAATTCTTTTTGTCTCGCTTCCATCTCCAGTTGAGATATTTGAAAGCTTGCCGCTGAAATAAAATGAACCTTTTACCTCCTGTGCAACTCCATTATCATCAAAAAATGATTTATGCCCATTTTCATTATCGTTATAAAAGGTAAGTGTAACTTTATCTGTTCCCACTGTATACTGTCCGATAATTTCATTGGCATCATTGGTAATATCACCAGTCTGATTTGTTCCTACGGTAAGTCCGTCCGGAAGCGCATATTCCAATGTATCACCAACAACCATTGCCTTATCACCCAGAGAATAATCTACTTTTACCTTAATATCTGATTGTGCCGGAATAGCAGTTCCATCTGTTGGAATCTCTTTCCACTGTGCATTATTATTCTCACGATATTGCAAAGCAGCATTGGTAATTTGATTTTCCCCTAACTGTATTGTTTCAGAATCTCTCCTGTAAGCCACAATTCCATAGGTACCATTTACAGTACTCTGTATCGGATAATTAATACCTGTTACATAAATATTATCACTTGCTTTGGTGATTGTCGCCTGTACAGCCGCTGCAGTTCCATTTTCAGGAATGTAATAGCAAAGATATTCTGCTGTTTTTTCCTTTCCTACACTTGCTGTACCTACTTTTGTATCCGGGATGGATATAGAAATATTTGTATCTCCAGGTGTTCCTCCACCAGTTAAAGAAACGCTGTACTGTTTAGAAAACCATATTGTTTTACCACTAATATTTAATGCTTTTTTTGCATCATCAGAAATTTCTCCGGAATCTGTTGCTGTGAATGTCATTCCAACCGGCAGATTTTCTCCGTTTACTGTAATCGTTGCATCACCAGCATTTGCTGTATATGGTGGAGCAGGTACCGGAATTGTACCGTCGTTACCACCAGTTGTCTCGTCACCCTCTACTGGTTGTTTATTGTCCTGGTCACCTTCATCCGCCAACGCCACAACACCAACCGTTCCAACTGAATCTGCAGTCAGTGTTTTCGTAAGGCTTGTGGTATTTCCGAAGACTCCGTCTGTGGAAACATCACCATTTGTTACTCCTACACCAGTAACATTCTTCACATCTGTCAGTACCGGAGAATCAAAGTTAACCTGTAACTGCATGGATTCTGCGCTTGTCAGAGATGCGTTTACTCCATTGTATAAGAGCTGAACATCATAGAATGCACCTGTATTAACATTAAATCCTAAATTCTGTGCGTTCTGTACGTATGCTTTAGTCTGTTCTGCACTGACAGGATTAACCTGGAAGCTGAAGCCATCCGGGAAAGATGCATTCTTAGAGGTAAGGAGAAGTTTTGCATTCACTCCGTTTCCTTCATATGTCAATATCTGAGATGCCTGATTATCCGGGATTCTGTCGGCATCGTTGGCAGAATCACTGTTTCCATTATTATTTCCGCCATTGCCGTTGTCAGTGTTCTGATTGTTATCACTTGTATCATTTCCCGCATTATTATCGGAATTCTCTCCGGAATTGTTGCCGTCTGTATTGCTTCCGGTACTGTCATCTGCTTTTACATTTGCAGCCAGTGTCTCGTCGCTTCCTGCTACCCATTCTTCGGCTTCAGCCTTTGAATCATTTATGTACCAGACCACATTTACGTCACTCAGATTCGTTACACCTGCCGGAATCTGAATGCTGAACATATAGGTTCCGGTTTCACCAGTGGCAACGCCCTGATTTTCCCAAGTCAATACACTTTCGTCGTTTTCGTTGACATTTTCTGTATAACCTGTTGTATAAGTTTTTGAGGTATCAACGGCTACATCTTTTACTGGTAATGTAATTTCTACTTTTACGCCTTCTGCTGCCGCGTTACCTGTGTTTGTGACATCCAGGCGATAGTTCGCATAATAGCTGATTACATCTCCGACCGTGTCCGCCGTTACAGACTGACTGGCCTTTGAAGTAAGAACCGCTGCAGTCTCTTCGGTATTTTTTTCCTCCGAATCCGTTAGTTCTTCACTACTTTTATCTGATATCTCTTCCTTTGTCTGCTCTTCGTCCGTAGCGGTCTTATCATCTTCACTATCGGACTTTTTCTCTACTGTAGTCTCCTGAGTACTGCTGTCTGTTCCTGTTGCCCATACAACAGACTGAACATTCTGAAGCATCATGACTATAGTCAGCATCATAGCAAGTATTTTGCGCCACTTCTTGGTTCTGTCCATAACCATTCCTCCTTTTCAACTTTAATCTTTCCTTAATTTATATTTCAAAAATTCAGTAATATGCCTTTTATTTTATTCCTCTGTCCGGTGAATTATTTTTTACTTTCATATGTCATATCACTCCTCCCCTGCTCTCCTGCGGAAGTTCATAATTAACAGATACTTCTCTGGTTTCCGCTTTAAGTGTTACTTTATCGCTGTCCATATCTTTCTTGAAATTAGACAGAATCCTCTTTATGACTTTCTGTGAAGATTCGTAATCACAATATGGCAGCATCACTATATACTGTTCATCACTGTATCTGGCAGCTACATCTCCCATTCGAAGATGTCTCGTCAATAACTTCTGGAGTTTCGTACCGGATCTCTTCCTATAATACTGTATCCTGACAGGGTCTTCCTGCAGTTCCCTCTCATTTATCTTTATAGTCAGAAGCAGCATATACTCTGCATTGCCGGACCGCAGCACCCGTCTGGCTTCCAGCCTGTATATCTCCCGAAATACTGTATACTCGCAGAAAAAAACACCGTTTGGATCTTCTTCCTGAATTTCTTCATAAATATCATCCATGGTTGCCTCTATGGAATTTATGTTCATTCCAAGGATCTCATCATACAGTTCTTTCATCCTGTCGGATCTGTGTATTCCCAGCTTCTCATACAGAATCTCTACTGCTGTTTCATATTGCTTCAGTGCATCATCCGCATCTCCCATTTCTACCCAGCTTCTGATCATCCAGTAATGAACATCCTCGCTGAGTTCATCACAGGCCATCGCCCGTCCACAGACTCTCTGTATCGCTGCGTAGTCATGTATACTGTTATACAGTTCGCACAATTCATTTACCAGTTTTATATATACAAAATGGTAATACGTGAACCGCACCGCAAGCCAGGATTCTGATGTCAGAACACAGGTGCAGGGTTTCTCATAGCAGGATAATGCCTCTTCGTATTTCTTAATCTGAAGTTTTGTATCATTTCCGGCCTCCCGAGTCTGTTCTGCGCGATATCTGAATTCTTCCATATCGCTGTGAAGTTCTATTTTCTCATTCCACCCATAGGTACCCGACCGCGAGACAATGTATTCCTCCGGTCCCAGTTGTTTCAGTGTGTTGCGCAGTCTGTATATGAGGTTCTTAAGTGCACCCATCGGATTCGATGATCCGCCATTTCCCCATACCAGTTCTCCGAGCTCTTCCGCATTGATCATACGATTATGATTTAGTAAAAGAAAAGCCAGAAGTTTTATAATTTTTTTGGAATGGATCGTCTCTTCATCCAGACGTCCGTTCTTGCTTTCCAGGCAGAATTTTCCAAAAAAATGTACCATTACTACCTGATTCATACGTTTTCTCCGTTATATATATATCACTCTGCTTCTTACAGCAGAGCTGTCTAATTAATCTCTTCATTATGTAAATCGTCAGATATTTCGCAGACAATATAATTGTCTATTTTTGTATTATACCATCAATCAGTCACAAATCTGTCACATAAAATTATTTTTTTCAGGAATAATTCACTTTTTTCAAAAATAGTCCCCTATTTTCTCAGCGTGATATTACGAATTATTATGTAGGACAACTCTTAAAATGTACAAAAAAATCCGAAAATGTAAAAAAATTCCCGACAGTTTCTGAAGAAGCTTCTTCATTTTATCTGTCGGGAATTCAAGCGGATATTTGCGATCCACTTTCGTCACTTGGTTTAAGTCAATCGGATATTTGCAATTGAAGCAGGGGACTTACTTGATTCGGTTAAATCACCTGATTGGTCAGGTTCTTTTAGAAGTAGTCATATCCTCCATGGATATCCACGATGCTTCCATTCATATAGTTGTTCGTGAGAATACTGTACGCCATATCCGCCACATCCTTAATCTCTCCGAATCTGTGGAGGGCGATCTTGCGGTTGATGCGTTCGTAGCTTTCCGGTGTGCGGTTCTCGTGCCACGGGGTCTGGATAAATCCCGGAGCTATGGCATTGACTGTAATGCCTTTTGGCTCAAATTCCTTTACCAAGGATTTGGTAAGGAAATGGATTGCCGCCTTGGTCACACCGTATACAAGGGATGAAGAGTATGCCTGCTGCCCCGCATAAGATCCCATGAAGAGAACGCTTCCTCCCTCGGTCATAGCCGGCATAAATTCTTTGATCATAAATACAGGAACTGAGAGGTTGGTATTTACGATCTTATTCCATTCCTCGAAAGTATAGTCCTGAAATTTATCATAGGTGCTGATCCCGGCATTGCTGATCAACCAGTCCACATGTCCGGCTTTCTCTTTCACTTCTTTGACGAAATTCATCATATCGTTATAGGAAGACATATCCGCTTTCATTATGATAAGCTTCTCCTGATCTTCCGGTTTCAGGCTGTCCCAGAATTCGTTTGCCTTATACGCATTGTGCGCATAGGTGGCAAAGATCAGATCGTCCTGTTCTGAATTTGCCAGGATCTTCTCCACAATGCCACGGCCGATTCCGGAAGTACCGCCTGTGATTACTGTTACTCTGCTCATTTTTTCTGCTACCTCTTTGTTATATTCATCTTTATCTATCAGTTTAATAGATAATCCCGATACGCTTTCGCTGCTTAACATTAATCTATAGCAATTGTTTTATAATTCCATCAGTCTGTCATAAACAATCTTCGGTGCATATGGCTGCTGATTATGGATCGGTTCACCCAGACAGGTCTTCGGATATGCAAAAGTCCCATGCTCCAGCATAACTTCCAGAAGTTTCGGACCCTCACCTTCAAGGAATTCCGGTGCTTCTTCTTTCACTGCATCACAGTGCATTCTCAGTGCCGGAATGCCATAAGCCTTTGCCACTCCTGCAAAGTCACAGGATGCAAATCCACATCCGTCTGTAGTTCCTGCAAAGAGACAGTCAAAATAATCTCTCTGGAGATGACGGATCATACCCAGTGCTTCGTTATTCATTACCATTATTTTAATAGGAAGATTCTCTCTCTTCACCCACTCCAGTTCCTGGATATTCATCTGGAGTGCACCATCTCCACAAATACAGGCAGTTGGTTTTCCTGTTGCATAATAGGCTCCTATTGCAGCCGGAAGTCCATAGCCCATAGCGCCATGACCGCCGGAGAAAAGAAGCTTCTGTCCTTCATGATTCTTGAATGACTGGTAACTCCATACCATATGCTGTCCTACATCCACTGCGATCGCGGAGGTATCCTCCAGCATATCACTGAGGTCTGCGATCATACGGTTCGGATATCTTTCTGGTGTGGCATCATCAACTGCCTGAAGATTTTCTTTAATCTCTGTGCAGACATTCAACCAGTCACTTACACCCTCTATATCAGGATCATCCACTTTTGCAAGACAATCAATCACTGCTCCTGTCTCTGCCTGAAGCTTTACCTCATTCTCACCATTCTCATGGATATCTCTCTGAAGATTGTATGGATCAATATCTATACGTATGATCTTTGCACCTCTGGCAAATTCATGTACTTTGGTTCCGATCTGTCTGGTACACAAAGAAATGCCAAAACAGAGAAGCAGATCGCTTTTTGCATTGGCGATCATATTTGCATAACGGTGTCCATAGGCACCGCCGATACACCCGAAATTCAGCGGATGGTCGTATCCCAGAACTGATTTCGCCAAAACGCTGGTGATGATCGGAATCTGTCTCTTCTGTGCAAAGCGGATCAGTTTCTGCTGGCTGAAGCTGCTGTCCACGCCATGGCCCAGCATGATCACCGGACGTTTTGCCTGTTCCAGTGCTTCCAGAATCGTATCTGCCGCCTGCTGTGCTGCAGCTGCATCTGTATGTTTGTCCTCAAAAGTCATGTCATAGACCGGATTCTCCACTTCACTTCTCTGGATATTCATGGGAAGATCGATGAGCACCGGTCCTCTGCGTCCTGTGGTTGCAATATGGTATGCTTTATTTAATTCCTCCACAATGTCCTCAGGGTTTCGTATCTGGACAGCATATTTGGTGATCGGTTTCGCCATTGCCACAATATCTGTCTCCTGAAATCCCTGCTGACGCAGCCCCTTGATTCCTGAATACTCATAAGTGTTCAGCTGTCCTGTGAGAAAGATCACAGGCAGGGAATCATAATAGGCATCTGCCACACCGCTCAGAAGGTTGATGGCTCCCGGTCCGCTGGTAGCATAGGCGCAGGCACATTCTTCCTTCGCCTGTGCATATCCGCAGGCTGCGAAAGCTGCCCCCTGTTCATTGTAACTGGAATGATTCTCTGTCTCCGGATTTCTTTCAATGGAATCTACCAGATGTGCGATCATCGTTCCCTGGTATCCAAAGAAATGACGGATTCCTTTTTTCTGTAAAAACGTAACAATATAATCTGAAAGCTTCATTTTTCCTCCCGTCAGATCAGCGTACCGATCTTACCCCTCTGTACTGTCTTTCCTGTTTTTTCCAGTACGTCTATATAAATATCAAAGATCTCCTCATCCTCTGCAAAGAGTTCGTTTTTCTGCAGACTCTTCTGCATCATCTTAAAGTATGGACGGAATACCTTCTCAAGTGTCATGTAATCTTCATTTTTATACAGGTTTTTGATATAATCCTTCTGCTTTTCATAAGCAACACCCATATTCATGCGTTCCCCACAGAACTCAACATAATCCCAGCATTCATTAAAATAGTCTTTATGTCTTCTGCTTCTGGCAAGTTTGCGGGCATTTTTCATTCGTTCCTTACAATATTTCTCGAAGTTGCCGGCTTCCTTCCAGAACTGTGTATAACTTACTCTCGCACTGACTGCAAGTGCAATAGGTGTAACATAACGAGGCTCTTTTACATCTTTATAATTCTTACCATAGCTTACAGTAAGGTACTCTGCTGTTTTTGCAGGAACCTGAAGTTCTACACCCTCTAACATTACCCGTCTGCTCTCTGCAAAAATCTCCGCAGGGAAAACTGTTGTCTGTTTTCTTCTCTTAAGAATATACTTATCTGCATCAGGCTGTTGATGAAGTTTAATAAATTTATCATATAAATGTGCTGCCTGTCCCTGGCGCCCGGTTATCATGCACTGCAGCCGCATAATTGTACGGTTCACCCTGCTCCTGAAATTTCTTTCTGCATAGTTGATATGACAGAGCTCTGTCCATGCATTCTCATCTCTGGATAATCTGCGTTCTGCTTTTACAGAAGCTGCCGGCGTTCTGAGCGGAAAAATACTGACCCCGATTCCCGGAAATGCGTAGTCTCTGGTGTTGTCCAGATTCAGGCACAGAGTATCTGTATTGGTGTATCTCAGATAAAATCCTGAGAACCATTTGTGGCTCTTCATGGATTCCAGTGCTCTCTTTTCCCTTGGATCTTCATCCACAGCCAGACGGAACCGTTCCATATCCGCTGTTTTCATCAGCACAACTCCAAACATGGGATTCTGTGGGAAAGGATGCCCTTCCACTGCGCAGAGTGTCAGTCGTGGAGAGAGGTAATATTCTATTTTATTCCGGCGGCATATTTCATCGATTTCCTGTAATAATGATAAAATCACCTTTTGTTTTTTGTTCAACTCTTTACTCCATTTCTATTGATGTCACTTAACAGTTACAGTCTGCACGATCTTCTTAATATCTTCAATACTTTCATATTTATCAAGCCATTTATCAAGCACAACTGTAATATCCGTCTTCTTTCCAAAGCTTTTCGCCTGTCTGCTACCATCGTTCAGATCATTGATAAAAATACGGTACAGCTCTGTTCTTACATAAGAAGGCATCTCATATTCCAGTGCTTTCTTATAATTTGCAAAAGCCTCCCTGGTCTGTCCCTGTTTCATCCTGACATCACCCACCAGCTTATAAGCGCAGGCTTTCTCTTCTCTGCGAAACTGACGGTTTCGTACCTGTTCTGCAAGCCACTCCAGTTCGCTCTCCTCACCTGTACAGATGATCTGGGTGCGCAGTTCTGCAAGCTCATTGGAATACCCCAGCCGCTTCCATGCTCTTGTAAGAGCTTTCCTGTACATCTTATGTTCTTCTGAAACTTTAACCTGTATATCCGCCGGCGCTTTAACTTCTTCAGTTTCTGCTGACGGATCTGATACTTTTTTATTCACATCATCAGCCGATGTTTCATCTGATGTTCTATCTGATTTTATCTGTTTTCTGCTTTTTCCCGAATTTTTCTCCACACTGACTGGCGTGATCATCTGTGTGCCGATCACAGCCCGGATTTCACCGATTTCTTTCTCTATCTCGCTCTGCGTACGTGCACACACTGTTTTTGCCAGATATAATGCTCCCTGGATATCATCATCCTCAGGTATCAGACGACTCCACAGCTCCATCAATGCGAGAGCCTCCTTCTTGTTGTGGTTTGCAATAAGCTCTTCACAGCTTTTCAGGATTTCAGATTTGTATCCTCTGAAGAATCTGTCCATCTCCATCCATACAATTCCGTTAGTTGTCTTATTCTTTACCTGAAGATAAAGCTCTGCCGCTTTCTGCATCTCGCCATCCATCCAGAGGATATCTGCCTTATATTTCAGGAAATAACCATCCTCAGGAAACATCTTAAGAGCTTTATCAAGAAAACGTTCTGCTTCGATCCGGTTCTCTCCCGCATCCTCCATCAGGAACCTGCACTTAAATTTCATAAATCCCGGATGTCCCGGATATTTCTTCAGAAGCTCATTGACGATCTGTTCTGCCTCCTTTATCCGATGGAATTCATAATGATCCGCAGCTTTCCTGAAAAACTCAATATCTTCTTTCAGTCCCTCCATCTCAGGACTCAGATGGTCAAGCTGCTGACGGACCTGCATCATCCGATATGCCTTTGACACACGTTCTGTATAAAACAGAGTAAGCATTGCCGCATAGAATACATCGTCAGGTATCTCCACAAGTGTTGGATGATAAAAAGCATAAATGTTGGTATAGTCTTCTCTTCCGATAAAGTCAGCACTAAGCTGATTCTTATAATAAGAGCCAAAAAGTGCACTCAGCTTACGGAAAGATCTGCTTTCCACCAGCTCACTGATCTTAAGTCCTGATTCATCGATCGCTCTCTGCAGGTCCAGTGCAACAGCGCGGGCTTTCATTGCAAGCCCATCCTGGCGGACCTTATGGCTTTTTTTCGCAATGCGCATATTGTAGAACTTTCGGAACACACTGTCCCAGCGCAATCTTTCCTTATTGATCTTCGGCATGTATTCTTCACGTAGCTCCTGATAAGGAAGATCATCTACACACACTGCTACATGACCCTCCCTCTTATCATGAGGAGGCATATATGACCACTCGTCTCCATAATGCCAGATCAGATAGTCACTGCACTTATTTGGGATCATTGCCTTTTTTCCCTCAAAGATGCCATCCTTTACAGGGAACATCATATCCTTATCAAAAAGAAACGGGCAGCCGCCCCAACGCATGGCATAACGGTCACATTCCTCTTCTTTATAAGAGAACATGATCTTCTCAAGCTTTGCCAGTGTTCTTTTTTTACCAAGAAAAATATAAGAAAGAAGATACTTCAGATACATGGATGCAGGTATCTCCCAGCGGTCACTGTAGCCTACAGAAATATTGATAAGATCTGAGTAGATCATCATGTGTGTTCTATATTTCTCGTATTCTTTGTCGTCAGCCGGAACAGGATCCAGTGTAAGAATGTCTATGATTTCTCCGCCGCAGTCCTTCCCGATAATCTGGCTCTTATGGATGGCACAGGTATTGGTGGATGCGTAGCGCGGAAATGAATTTGTATAGTTTCTGTCCACCTCCGAACACTGTATCTCTCTGTCAGGCGGGAGTTCTGTTTTGCATATCTCTATGAATTTCTCCCAGTCCGGACGTGGCATATAAAGGTCTACATCATCATCCCAGGGAACAAATCCCTCATGTCTGAGAGCTCCGATCAGGGAGCCTCCTGCCAGCACGTATCTGAGGTTATGTTCTCTGCAGATTTCATCAACCTCCCTGAAAAGCTTCAGGAGGTATTTCTGTTTCTCCGTCATGAATTGTCCTTTCTGTTGATTGTTTCCAAAATTTCTATTATTCTTACCGACTCATCATAGAAAAGCCGGGTACATTCTGTCCGTTTGTCTCTGATCATAATCATCAGCTCCTGCAGCAGATAGCGGAAACCATTTCCCTCGAAGTTAAAGCTATACCTTTTCAGAAATTCTTTTCCTGAAATATTGGCTTCAAAGTATCCTGTGTTCCACCAGTCATTAGGGATAGTTACCCTGCCGTTGCTTCCGATGATCACAAGTTCATTCTCAATGTCAACCGTTGTTCCGATCTCAATAGTCGCCAGTGCACCGGCGTATTTCATGGAAATCATATCATATACAAAACGGCCTTCCTGATTGCGGACCGCATTGGTATTGATATCCTGGCAGTTTTTCCCCAGCAGTTTCAGTACTGCGCAGATAGCTGTGCAGACCGTCTCATTAAAAGTCCTGCCGCCCTCGAAATCATCCTGGGAGATTGCACATTTGACACTTACCAGATCTCCCACCAGGTTACTGTGTACCAGCCATACCAGCTGATTAAACGCCCGCAGGTAGACCAGTGTGGTCCGTTCAATGAGAACCACATTGTTCTCCCTTGCCACCTGAAACAGGTAGCGCAGTTTCTCTGAGGAAAGCGTCATGGGCGAATCACTGATCACATATTTTCCTTTTTTCAGCGCTCGTTCGATATATTCCGCTCTCCGGTTCAGCGATGTCTTGATATAAACAATATCTACATCTGCCAGAAATTCATCATAGCTGTTCCAGCAGGAACCTAACTCATATTTATCACAGAATCTCTGTGCAGTCTCGTGATCCTCGCTGAATACACGTTCCACATGAACTCCGCTGACATATTTGGATTCCTCCACAAAATCATTATCCCGGATGTCATCCGTCACGATTCCCATATTAAAGATAACACCTTCACTACGAAGCTTTGTACTGGAAATATTCTTGGTTCTTTCCAGATAAACTACATCACAGTAGTTCTTAAGGTAATCGAATTTCCCTCTCCAGTCAGATCCTACCACCAGGACATCAATATCATACTTAATGATGTCATTGACCTTCTGTCCCTGATATTCTTCAATGATGATCTCATCTGCCAGCCCGGTCCTTCGCACATTCTCGATTCTCTTAATGAGGCTGTCCCGCACATTGAGTTTGCCCCGCTCAATGTCAAAGCTCTCACTTGTGACACCTACGATCAGATAATCACCAAGTGCTTTTGCTCTTTTGATAATATTGTAGTGGCCTTTATGAAAAAGATCAAAAGTGCCATATGTGATTACTCTCTTCATTCTTTCGTCATAACTCCCCTGAAAAAAATATTCTTATTTTTCCGAACAGTTTTCCTGCTCCATACGTTACTGTTCACTCCGTTCACAGTAACCTCCATACGATAGATACTTTGATTATATCATACTTCCCAACTTCCGTCACCTGTCCGTTACAAAAATGTTAAATTCGCATTAACTTTACAAAAAGAAGAGTCTTGAAATACTGTTTTTGTATCTCAAAACTCTTCCTTTATGTTTTTATGATTCTTTATTGTCCATCGTTCTGGTAGTAGCTTCCAGTTCCTGGATCAGGTCTTCCAGCGAAAGCTCCTCTTCCCCTTTGATCAGTTCATCAGGGATATCATCCAGATTATCTTCTTCAATCTCCAGCTCCATGCCGGCCACATTGCTGAAGCCTTCATGCCTGTCGGAAGAAGTATGATCCAGTGTATCCTCGTCCATATTTACTTTCTCCACATGTCCGTCCTGCTCACTCTCTGAATCAAGCGTTGCCGCAAGCTCTGCGATGGCTTTCTTTCTTCTGAGAAGTTCATATTCATCATATTCGCTGTCATACTCTTCTTCCAGACCTTCATCTCTGACTGTCTTATCCTTCTTGATCAGGATAAATGCGATCAGATTCAGAACACCCGTATAAAGCAGATCCACAGGCAGACTTCCCAGTACAAGTACAAATACCAGTGATACTCCCAGAAGCACCCATACATTGTTCATTGCAGGAAGCATCAGGATGTATAAACCATTCATAATGATCATGATCGGATAATGGAAGAAATAAATCCCCATTGTATGTCGTCCCACATAGGTAAGTGGCAGTTTGATGTCCGGCACTAACGCAAGCATCGTATAGACAACTACGAAAGATACCAGATACATCAGCAGTCTGAGGATCACTCCCTGAGGATCCGTCAGGCCACAAAGCTGATATCCATGATTACCTCGGAAAATAGCAATTCCCATTTCATTTGGGATCATATAATTCGGTATCGCCCACAAAAGGACTCCGGAGATTGCCACCAGGATCCATTTTCCCTTAAATTTACGGATCGCTGTGATATATTCACTCTTCCAGAGATACCCCGCAACAAAGAACGGGAAAAATACCACGATTCTTGATGATGACAGGAATGTGGTAAATTCCGGTCTGGTTCCTGCCCATAATGCGAACAGGATACTGAGCGGAACAATAAATCTGATCTTACCCAGAGCCTCAATGGTAAGGCGGTAAATAAACAGTGCCAGTATATACCACATGACACTTCCGGTAGGACGCAGTATCTCATAATCTACAGATCTGCCCAGCCATATCTGTGAATACCAGGTTAAGGTATATCCCAGAACATAAGGGATCAGCAGGTTTTTAAAATTCTTCAGCACATTCTGAGGTTTCTTTGACAGATATCCTGAAATAAAAACAAATGCAGGCATGTGAAAAATCGTGATCGCATACCACACATATCTCACTACAGTGTCTACCTTTACAAGGTTAAATGCAATAATATGGTTAAATACTACCAGAAAGATAAGCAAAACTTTAATGTTATCGATCAGGCAGGAGTACGGCACCGCCGCTCTCTCTTTTTTTATTTTCATGTTTAAGTACTATCCTCTAATCATATTTCTGACTTCTGCTGTGTGAACATACAACCCCATTCTGCCAGATTCTTCAGATGACCGGCAGACAAAAAAACGCACAGCAATGTAACGGGCAATTAACCGCAAAGTCATATTTACTGCAACAAGCATAACATATTTTTACGATTTATGGAATAGAAACTTAACATTTCGGTCAATGGAAATATTTTGTTACTGTTCACACACCACTATCCCGAGACATACAAGCCAAAATTCCATTGCCGCAGGCAATCTGGAATGAATTTTGGCTACGTTACTGTGAACGAAGTGAACAGTAGCAATATTTCCATATTCCATGTACAGCATAAGAACAGAAAAAAATACAGCTTCTGATCCTGCCGTAACCGGCGTATCTGTAGACATTGTAAGTCATGGCTGCTGATTTCAGTTTGTTTCTGGATTTGCCGCCTTCGCTGAGACGATATTTCAGATAGGGTTTGTTGATTCCGGCAGCACAGCCGTATTTTCGCAGGATTTTCAGCCAGGTGATATAATCCTCATGGCTGTCGTCATGCTCCATGGGAAATTCACGCGCCACATCCCTTCTGAGTATTACCGAAGAACAGTTGATGCTGTTATGTTTCAGAAGTTCTCTGTAGGTGATCTTCTCTTTTACAGGGATTGTCCGTCCTGTACTGCTTCCGTCCGCTTTCATCAGTTCCCGCCCTGTAGAACACAGCACGTATCCTGTCTCTTCCAGACGTTTCAGCTGTTCTTTCAGCTTGCCTGACTCCCACCAGTCATCTGCATCCAGAAAAGCAATGTAGGTTCCCTGTGCCAGCCCGACTCCTCTGTTTCTGGAGCCTGCAGCTCCCATATTCTGTTCATTCTTAATATACCGAAAGTCCTCTCTGCCCTCATAGGCAGACAGGACTTCCTCTGTATGGTCTGTAGAACCGTCATCGATCACCAGAAGTTCCAGCGAAACTCCCTGTTCATAGACGGATTCCACAGCCTTTCTAATATATTTTTCTCCGTTGTAAACCGGCATGATCACAGATACCAGCGGTTTATTCATTGTCATTCCTCCGTTTTATTCTCTGACACTCCGGCGTTTTTCCCGGAATCCTTCAACGCATTTACCTGTCTGTCATCTACTCCCTCAGATACTTCTTTCTGGAAAAAGATTTTGACTGTCATAAAGATCAGCTTGATATCCAACAGGAAGGAATAATTCTCAATATAAAACAAATCCAGCTTTAATTTGTCATAAGGAGTTGTATTATACTTACCGTAGACCTGCGCATATCCGGTAAGACCTGCTTTAACTTTCAGACGATAATAGAATTCCGGAAGCTCTTTCTCATACTCAAGCATGATACTTTCACGTTCCGGACGCGGACCTACCAGAGACATATCTCCCTTAAATACATTGAAAAGCTGAGGAAGCTCGTCCAGATGAAGATTTCTCAGCACATGACCTACCGGTGTGATACGGGAATCATGCTTGGATGCCAGTCTTGCACCGTTTTTCTCCGAATCTACGCACATACTGCGGAATTTACAGATCTTAAAGGGCTTTCCACCCAATGTCAGACGGTCCTGAAAATAAAACACCGGACCTCTGTCGTATGCTTTTACCGCAATCGCTATGATCAGCATGATCGGTGAAGTGATTATAATGCCGATCCCTGAGATCAGAATATCCATAACTCTCTTTGCAGCACGCTGGTCTACTGCCAGTCCCATATTTCTGGATACCAGAAGCGGTGTGTCAAAAAGATGGATGCGTTCACTTCCCATAAGAATGATGTCCGAAATCTTCGGACTCACATAGCATCGGACAGAATGTGCAAAACAGTATTTCAGATAACGGTTTCTCTCTGTTGAATGCAGATCCCAGATGATCACGCCGTCATAATCCTGCATCATCTGATGGATTTTTTCTTCTCCCACACTGATGTGTACCTTGCCGCTGATGTCATATTTGTCCTTTCGGGAATTCATCTTATGGATCAGGTCGTCCCCCGGATCCCGGTCACCGTAAATGACCAGAAGCCGGCGTGCGCGGTAAAGTCCGGAATAGATATACCTTGAACCAAATATCCAGATAATGATCAGCACCAGCTGTATTCCTGTCATCTCGATCATAGGCCATACGCTCAGGAACCACCTGTTGATCAGGGTGATCTCCAGATATTCCACCACATTGGTACACAAAAGTGCCAGTGTCAGCGAATAAAATACATCAATCCTCTTAAGATATCCAACCTTAAGTCCTCCGTACAATTTGGCAAACAGGGCAAACATCAGACCGTAGATTGCGATCAGTACCCAGTTACCTTTGCGCCAGAAAGGCTCGTCGATCTGTCCTCTGTAAACGGAATACCACACCCATGCAAAGACCGCCGCCTGTGCCAGAACCACCAGACTTGCCAGACAAAATACGATAAATCGTTTATAATCTTCTCTTTTACTCACGTGATAACCTCTGTTTCTCTGTAACTGTTGTTACTGTTCACTGTTTTCACAGTTACGTTTCTTCAAATCTGTTACCGTTTGCTTCGCTCACAGCAACATAAATTCTTACCTATTATAGCGTAAGAATTATTATACGTCCACCTGTTTCACTTAAATTTATACAACTAAAGTAATTCCAGTTACTGTTCACACACCACTATCCCGCGAGGTGTTTTGGCATGAATATGCCAAAATCCCGAGACATACAAGCCAAAATTCCATTGCCACAGGCAATCTGGAATGAATTTTGGCTACGTTATAAGCATAATTTACAAATATCTTTAATCCCCTGTCATGCGATTCGTCTCGATATTTGTATATAATGTATAATTTTTCGTCGATTTTACTTAGTTTGTAGCAAAGTTTTTACATATTTTTTTCAGAAACCTATGGAAAAATGTCAGGAAAAAATGTATAATATTACCTAACAAATGAAAGCGAGGGTTCACTATTATGAAACAAAATAGTATGTTGGCCATGATCCTGGCCGGCGGTCGTGGCAGCCGTCTGCATGATCTTACCAATAAAGTGGCAAAGCCGGCCGTTTCATACGGCGGTAAATATCGTATCGTAGACTTTCCTTTAAGCAACTGTGCCAACAGTGGCGTTGATGTTGTAGGTGTACTTACACAGTATGAATCTATCCAGCTGAACAGTTATGTGGCAGCCGGCGGACGCTGGGGTCTTGATGCTAAAAACAGCGGTGTTTACGTTCTTCCTCCACGTGAGAAAGCAGATGAGAATCTGAATGTATATCGCGGAACTGCAGATGCAATCTCCCAGAATATTGATTTCATTGATAAATTTGATCCTGAATACGTTCTTGTTCTTTCCGGTGACCATATTTATAAAATGAACTATGACAAGATGCTTGCAGCCCACAAAGAATCAAAGGCAGATGCAACCATCGCAGTTATCGGAGTTCCGATGAAAGAGGCAAGCCGTTTTGGTATCATGAATACTGATGAATCCGGACGTATCGTAGAATTCGAAGAGAAACCAGAGCATCCGAAGAGCAACCTTGCATCCATGGGTATCTATATCTTCACCTGGAAACTCCTCCGCAAGATGCTGATGGCTGATATCAAGAATCCGGATTCCAGCCATGACTTCGGTAAGGATATCATCCCTACTATGCTTAACGATAACAGAACTCTTTATGCATATAAATTTGAAGGATACTGGAAAGATGTTGGTACCATCGACTCTCTCTGGGAAGCAAACATGGATCTGTTAAGTTCCAAGAATGAACTGGATCTGGGTGATCCGTCATGGAAGATTTATACAGAAGATGTTACCGCACTTCCACAGTACATCAGCGCAGAAGCAGATGTTAAAGATGCATATATCACACAGGGCTGTGTTGTTCAGGGCGAAGTTAAGCATTCCGTTCTCTTTACAGGTGTTAAGATTGGTGCAGGTGCCAGAATTATCGACAGTGTACTGATGCCGGGTGTTGTTGTAGAAGAAGGTGTCGTTGTTCAGCGTGCACTTGTAGCTGACGGTGTCCGCATCGGTAAAGGTGCAGTTGTCGGTGCCGCAGACAGTGAGCACATTGAGCTTGTAGCGAAACGCGTAAAGGGGGCAGAATAATATGTATAAGGCATTTGGAATCGTAAGCTCTTCCGGGAGAAATATTTATGTAGATGGTATGCAGGATTATCGCCCAATCGGTGCGTTTTCTTTCCTTGGCAGATACAGAGTCATTGACTTCCCTATCTCCAATATGACCAACAGCAACATTGAACGTATTCAGGTCTATATCAATAATAAACCCCGTTCTGTTGTAGAACACGTTGGAACAGGACGTCATTACAATATCAACTCCAAGAGCGGCAAACTTCAGCTTCTCTTCTCAGAGCACAATAATGACAATGATATCTATAACACCGATATCTCCTGCTATCTGGACAACATGGAGTCCCTCAGCAGAATGAATCATCCGTATGTTGTCATTGCCCCGAGCTATATGGTTTATTCAATTGATTTTGACCAGTTTTTACATACACACATTGAGTCCGGTGCAGATGTTACCCTGCTTTATCACGCTGTTGATAACGCAAAAGAGGCTTATCTTACCTGTAATGTTCTGGGACTGAACCGCCAGAAAGGTGTGGAATCCATCGAACCGAATCATGGTAATAAGAAGAATCAGTATGTTTATATGGATACCTGTGTTATGAAAACAGAGCTTTTCATCAGCCTGATCAAAGAAGCCAAGAATCTTTCTTCCATGTATACACTGGCAGATATCCTGAATGATAAATGCGAAACTCTGGACATCCGCGGCGTTGCACACAAGGGATTCTTTGCAAGCATTACAGACTTCCCAAGTTACTATGCTGCAAACATGGCTCTCCTTAATTACAAGTCAGCTCAGGAACTTTTCCATGATAACTGGCCAATCTATACACGTACCAATGATTCCTGCCCGACTCAGTATTTCAATACTGCAGATGTGAAGAATTCCGTAATCTCCAACGGTTGCCAGATTGAAGGTACTGTTGAGAATTCCGTAATCGGTCGTGGATGTGTCATTAAAAAAGGTGCTGTTGTAAGAAACAGTGTTGTTCTCGCTGAAGTTACTGTAGGTGAGGGTGTTCACGTAGAGAATGAAGTAGTCGACAAATGGGCGAAACTCGTTCATAAAAAAGAAATCGTTTCCCCGGCTGAACAGCCTGGTTATATCAGAAGAAATGATACTCTGTAATTAATGATTAATTAGATTAAATGCAAAGCCCCCGAAAGTAGTCACTTCCGGGGGCTTTGTTTGTGTTTACTTAAATTTCACAAACTCTTCACATTTTCCTCTTGCATTTTATTTCTAGCGTGTTATAATACAGCTGTAACAAAGATAAAGAACAAACAACTGAATACTCAAAAATACTTAACACCACCTGGAGCATTTCGGATGCTCATAAATTAAAGATAGTGTCAAGCGTGTCACCTCAGCTGTAAAATGGAGGAAAAGTCAAATGAATACTTTAAAAGCTGAAAAAAGAACAATGGACACAAAGGCCAAAAGATTAAGAAGAGAAGGCTACGTTACAGGTAACGTATTTGGCAGAGAGATGGAAGGTTCTCTTCCTGTTAAAATCGAGAAATCTGCTGTCGAGAAACTTCTCAAGACAAGTAACAAAGGAAGCCAGATTATGCTGGATGTAGATGGTCAGTCATATGACGTACTGATCAAAGAGATCCAGTTCAATCCGTTAAAAGGACAGGTGGATGAAATAGATTTCCAGGCACTGGTAAGCAACGAGAAAGTACATTCCGTAGCAGAGATCGTACTTGTAAACCACGACAAACTGGAAGCCGGTGTATTACAGCAGCATCTGGAAGAAATCTCCTTCAGAGCTCTCCCATCAGCACTGGTAGACAAAATTATGGTAGATGTCGGTGACATGAAAGTCGGCGACGTAATCAAAGTCAAAGACCTCGCCATCGCCCAGGACAAAGATGTAGACTTAAAGACAGACCTTGAAGCTGCAGTTGTATCCGTAGCCGCCGTTCACGTAGACCCGGCTCTGGAAGCTGAAGAAGAGGCTGTTGCCGAAGAAGAAGCTAAATAACATAATATCTCTTTTAACATTTATTCAGGTACGCTCAAGCGTACCTGAATTTTTTATCAAAACATCTCCCTCAACAAATAATTGACCTTTCCAGATATCTGTACTATTCTGTTCCCGTACTATTCTTTCTCTTGCTCCTGCTCCAGCAGCCTGAATGACAATTCCAGATAAAAAATCTCCTCTGGATCATCCAGCTCCGACTGCAGGATTTCCTTAATCCTGTCCAGCCTGTAAAGAAACGTACTGCGGTGGATAAACAATTCCCTTGCCGCCTGAGTTGCACTGAGATGCTGCTCCAGATACACTCTCAATGTCTCCATATACTGAGTCTGATTCTCCTCATCATGCTTCTTCAATTCCAGCAGCCCTTCATGACAGATCATTGTTCCCGGCAATCTTCTTGTTGCCTGTTCCAGAATATAAGTCAGTGCCACCTGACCGAAATAATGAATCCACAGATAAGGCTTCTTACGGCTTCCTACATCCAGAGCCGTCTTCGCCTGCACATACTGCCGTCTCAGATTCATATGTCCTGTCATCACCCTGCTGTATCCGGCTTTCAGATAAGTATCCCTGATAAAATAAACCAGTTTTCCGGCTACTTCCTCCTGGCTTTTTCCAAGTCTGGTAAGATCAAAAAACGCCACAATTTCATCCTGATAAAGAAAACTCACAGAATCCTCAAATTTCTTCTTAATATATCGGCAGATTGCCTTTGTGGAAAGATTCTGCTGATTCAGATAGGTAATCTGCAGGATCAGGCACATATATTCATGATTTCCGCTCCATCCCAGTTCACTCAGTTCTCTGCTCACCTGCATATAATCCGCAGTCCTGTCCGACAGAATTCTCACAAAAATCTGCTCCATATCCCTGTCCGGATCTTCTTCCTCCGCTTCATGCGCAAGCAGATACTCCAATTTCTCCACCAGAATATCCAGTACACAGATAACTCTCAGTGTAATCTCTGATCTGCACTCAGTCAAAACCAGCCTGTGAGTTGCTTTCCCATCCACAAACAGATTTCTGTTCATCGAACGACATCCACTGATGTAAGCCGAAAACATCACATATTCATGCGTATCTGCCATATCTCGATAAGTCTCATTCTGCAGAAGCGCATTTACATATTCCATATTCAACCCGTCATCTGTATACAGCCGCGCCCTCGGCGGCAGATACTCGCTTCCCGCTTCCGCCACAAAGGTAAAATCCAGTCCTGTTACAGTCATCGGATTCTGCAGAAATTCCGATGTCACCTGCAAAAGCCTGTCCATTCCGGCATGTTCTAACATCAGATCATGAATCTTCCGTTCCCATTCATCAGCCGCATCAAAAATCTCCTGCACATCATTCATAAATTCTGCTATTTCTTCCAGACTATCAAGTGCAATATGAATATACGGAATCTGCTGAAGCTCTTCTGATGCAGCATCAATTTCCTCTCTCCCACAAAATACCCAGAGTATATTTTCAGCAGTCAGAACTGCCGATTCCCACTCTTTGTCATATCTCTGTACCACATAAACATGCCCATGTCGAAATGTTTCTTTTTTTTCATAACACAAAAAGGGGCGCAGATATCCGTCTGAACCGGATAAAGTTCCCCTTTCCGTAATTTCATATTTCTCTTTTATTTTTTCATATAAATAAACTGATGACAGCTGCAAGTCTACAATCCTCCTGTCACATAATTGAAGCACCTATTTTACCAGTCAATTCTATAGCAATTTAACTCACATTATGTCTTTCTTATACGCACCTGTCAGCCCGGTTCTCACACAATAAACGTCTTCGCAACTTCCACAGCCTCAATACAGTTCTCCGTATAGGCATCTGCTCCCATATTCTTCGCCAGCTGCTCCGTTACTGCACCTCCACCAACCATAATCTTAAATTTATGCTTATTGCTGCTTCGTTTCAGAGACTTCACCACCTGCTCCATCTCCGGAATTGAAGTACTCAGAAGCGAGGAGATACACACGATCGACACATCAGGATTCTGCTTCACTGCACGCAGAAACTGCTTCTCAGAAATATCCACTCCCAGATCGATCACCTTAAATCCGGCACTACGAAACATGATCGCAACCAGATTCTTACCTACATCATGCAGATCACCTTCCACCGTTCCAAGGATTACAGTTCCGATATTCCTCCTGCCAAACTGCGAGTCCTGTTCCTCCAACAATTCAAAACCCTTGCGCACACTTCGGGCTGCTGCCAGAATTTTAATAATATCCGCACCATTGGATTTGTAATTCTCCCCCACTGTTCGCATAGCCGGAGTCATGGCCTCTTCCACAATTCTCCCTGCAGGAATATGCTGCTTCAATGCCTCCCTCACCAGCTTCTCTGTCTCCCCCGGATGTCCGTCTTCAATTGTTTTTCTTAACTGTTCCAGTACTGTCATATCCTCAAGCCACCCTTAATACCGTTACTGAAAACTTATAAAAAGTTATAAACTTCTATGTTTCATTCCTACTTCAACGAGTATGCTTTTGATGATATAAATATCTATCTACTCACAAGTTCTTGTACTCTCCATAGGCGTAAATTCCGGACTAACGTATCCGTACATATTTGCATTAACGTTTCAGTGTCAACTTGCAAATTGTTCTCCATAAGTCTTGAGATTTATAGATGCCTGGAAATCTCTGTCAATCATATTCCCACACTCACATCTATAAACTCTGTCAGATAACTTCAAATCTTTTTTGATATTCCCACAACAGCTGCAAAGCTTTGATGATGGATAAAACCGATCAGCCACAATAAGCTGGATCCCTTTATCGCTGCACTTATATTCAAGCTGTTTTCTAAACCAAAAAAATCCCTGTTCCTGGACTGCTTTGGATAAATGTCTGTTTTTCATCATTCCGCTGACATTCAGATCTTCAATACATATAAATCTTGGTTTTCGATTTATGATCTCAGATATGGTCTGATTCAAATAGTTTTTACGGATATTTGTTAATCTGTGATTTCGTTTTAATAAAAGTTTTTCCTTTTTGATTACATTATTTGTTTTACAGTAACTTTCTCCTTTTTTATTTTTCTCGTAAGAACGAGAGATACTACGCTGTAATCTGCGTTTCTGTTTTTCTGATTTCTTTATTTTCTGACTCTTATTGATGTTCTTATACTTAGTTCCATCAGAGCAGACAGCCAGTTCTTTGATTCCCAAGTCTATACCGACTCCGTCATCATTAAGTATTTCCCTGCAGTCAGGAAATTCTACACATACACTGATCCACCAGTTCAATCCGTCAAAGGATATTCGCGGATTCATATATTTAGCATCTGTCGGAATCCTTCCATGTTCTGCAAGTCTTACCCAATTCATTTTTTGCTTATTTGCCTTCCTGCTGGAGGAAAAGCCTTCAAATTTAACGTGTGTATTACTGAATCGTATCTTAACGTTGTCCTGATAGAACTTCGGCATTGATCTCTTTTTTGACTTGAATCTTGGGAATTTCTGCAAACCCCTGAAAAAGTTCTTATAAGCAGTACAGGCATCTTTAATTGCCTGTTTGGTCACATTATTTGAGATATTCAGTAACCATGCATATTCATCAGAATGTCTAAACTTCGTAAATTCTTTTCTGAGTTCTGCATCTGAAAGGAATTTTCCGCCTTTTTCATAGTTTTCTATTTCCCTGGCCAAAGCCCAGTTATAAGCAAATCTTGAAGCACCTGCGTACTGAAACATCTTAGTTTTCTGTACATTGTTTGGTATCAGCATTACTTTTATGGCTTTTACCATCTGTTTCCTCCTGTATCAGTTCACGGATAAGTTTCTTAGCTTTATCCGCTCGTTTTCCTTGTAATTTACAACTGAATACTGTGATTATCTGAACCAGATCTTCAACAAGTTCCTGCTGTTCGGATTTTTCAGTATTATCAATGATCTCAATCTCACAATTATAAAGTGAAGCGATATATTCTATCAGCTCAAAACCAAATCGTAATAGCCGGTCTTTATATAAAACAACAACCTTTTCAACCTGATTTTGAGATATTCGCCTGATCAATTCCTGAAGTCCTTTTTTCTTATAATCAATTCCGGAACCGATATCACTTATTACCTCAAATGGCTGTCCTTTTGCCAGAAGATATGTCTTAACATTATCAATCTGTCGTTCCAGATCATCTTTCTGTTTATGGCTTGAAACGCGACAATATCCAATTGTAATGCGGTTTTTAGGCTTTACATTTATTACCTGGTTGA
>ERZ809744.53-NODE-53-length-55334-cov-22.6531_pt1 | contig 55334 bp, 50 predicted proteins | sample MGYA00520454_ERZ809744 | MGnify/ENA primary metagenome ERZ809744 (study PRJEB31588, sample SAMN03401198) | human gut metagenome | study: EMG produced TPA metagenomics assembly of the PRJNA231909 data set (A prospective, longitudinal analysis of the... | reverse complement strand
CCCATTGTCCTGCTTCTTTTTCATTCCAAATTATATTCACATCATTTACCCATACACCCAATCCTGGATCGCAAATTTCAAACTCTGCACCTTTCCCAGCAGCCAGATCGCAGCCAGCGGCAGCCCCATCGGGCTAATCAAAAATGCCATAATCAGCAAAATTGCACCATTCTGCGGGGAATAGGTAATAAGCACAGCCACGCCAAGTAGAGCAATTACCGTGCTGAGCAGACCAAGCACCAGACCAGATATGTAGATCAGCCCCATGCAGAGCCAGACAAAAAGCGTCAACACCAAAACGACCGGTGCAGTTACAATCATCAGCAAGCATTTCAAAATCTTCATTCCAGTTCCTCCCTCCAACGCTCCAGATACCGTTTGCACAGGGCATCCGCTTCTCTCTCATCATCTTCCGTCAACTCCCGTCTGCCTTTGGTCAGTTCAATCTCCACATAAGTCCGGTAATCATCAGCTAAGAGATTGAACAGTTCCTTAGGAGTATGGCACACCTCGCCAGAGCAATAGTGAAAATCTTGGTCAAATTCAACTCTTACACATCCATGGCGGCTGATATAAACTTCTATGGTCTCGTCTGCGGTCAGGTAATCCGCAAAAATCTCCAGCACCTTTTCAAAGGTCAGCATCTGTTTTCACTCCTTTGCTACGCTTCTTATTCTACTCATATTATCCGGTACGGACAGGCAAAAGACAAGGATACAGACAAAAAGAAAAAGCGGAGGAAGGTGCGGCGAAGAAACGCCGTTCCTCCCTCCGCAAATGGAGTATCTATCCCTGTTATGAAAGTTTGGAGAGTTGGGTAAGGATTTCCTTCACACCCTCCCACAGTTGTTCCTGCCGCTGGGATATATCCTCCAAGTCAGCATTATAAACCCGCCCGGTCTCATGCACTTTGCGGGTCAGCTGGTTCAAGTTGTTGCTGCTTCGGCGCATCAGGGAGACCAACTCCTTCAGCTCTGGCAGTTCCAGCTTGACCACATAACCATCCAGCGCCATTTTCCGCAGATAAGCGCTCAAATTCTCTGTCCCGTATTGCTGCATCTTTTGATGGATCAGTTCCAGTTCTTCTGCGGACACCCAAAACAGAACCGGCACATCCCGCTTGCGCTTTGCCATGGTTATCGCTCCAGCTCCCGTTTTTTCGGGGCGGCAGACTTATTGGCGGGCAGCTCCTGTTTGAGCTTATCCCGTACTGAGGGACGGGACGGTTCCAGTTTTTCTCTCTGGGTACGGCTGCGCTGCTGTTCTTCACGCACCAGATCAATAAAACCATCCAGCACAGCAGGGTGGCTGTTTAAGGCATAACCACAACGGACGGTTTCGGGATTATCATTAGGAATGGTCTTGGCCCATTCTTTGTTGCGTCGGGAGTAGCGCCCATCCCAGTCCTGAAGCTGGATCGTGTTAGACAGAACCATAGATACACGCTCCATGCCATAGGTCTCGATCACACCCTTTGCCGCATCGTGGCTGAGATACATTCCGTCGAAGTGTTCCCGCACCGCCGCTTCAATGGACTCCTTGCATTGGAGATTTACATTGTTGGAAGCTCGGTACTGCTCCAGCTCCCCATGTTCTCTCGCATAGGCAGCTGAATGGGGATAGATTGGTGTTGTTCGCAGTTCCTCTTTAGCTCTGCACACATCGTCGGCACGGTTCTCAATGCTGTCCCGGATCACATCCATGTAGCCGGTCTCCAGCTTTTCAAAATAACGGTACACATCCGCCAGCGGCGTAGGAGAATCCAAAAGTGCCTGGGCCTGGGCGTCGGTCAGATCCAGATCCTCCATCGCCATCACGATGTCCTCGCGGATGGTGTACTCATAGGCATGGTTTAAGACTTCCTCCGGGGGCTGGCTTTTCAGCCAGTCCCGGTAGTTGTCCTGTTCAGCGGCCATCTTTTCATAGAGAGCCGTATTCAGATCATTGGTATTCAGATCATTGGTATTCATGTTATCGCACCTCCTCATGCTGTTTTGGTTTCTTGTCTGTACTGCGGGGCGTCGCCGGGCGTTTCAGGCTGTCCAGCACCGAGGGCCGCGCACTCTTGGCAACCACAGTTTCCGGCTGGGCATGACCCTTGCCGTCAATGTTCAGCAAGGTGTCCAGTTCCACCAGACGGGCATTTTTGCTTCGCAGTTCTTCTTCGTAAAGGAATGGCTTTCCGACTTCCTCCTTTGCGGCAGCCTGCTGCTGATAGAGGTTATCCAGCTGGGCCTTTGCCGCCTCCAGACGCTGGGGCATTTGGGCGAGGGCATTGTCGATACGGGTAAGATTTCCGCGAGGGTCTGTACCAAGGGTTGCCCGGTGGGTCATCTGTCCTTTCAGTAGGAGCGTATACTCCTGTTTCCAAGCGGAAAACTCCACGGACATAGTAAAGCCCCGGTAGCTGCCGATCTGCACCGGATCGGAAGTTTTGACCTCCTTGCAGGCATCCAAAAGGGCTGCGCCGGCGTTCTCCTTATCGGTCAGCAGATCGCCGCGGATTTCCATACCAGCAAAACCGTCCTCCGGGTGCAGGTGAGCTGCCAAAACCTCCAGGTCAGATTCAAAGCCCATGATAAAACCTTTGTGCTTTTCAATTTCCTCCGGGAAGTATTTGAGCAACTGGTCCTCCAGACGATATTGCTTGCTCTGGTGGTCGGCTTTCATCAGCTTCAGGCGGGATACCTCCACATCCAAATCCATACGCTCCTTGATGCGGGGATCTCCGGCGCACAGGGCTTTGATCTCGGCAAAGGAAAGCGCCGTTTCGTCCACATCATCGCAGGAACGCACCGGCGATTTAGAAGTCATGATCTGACTGATGAATTTTTGCTTATTCTCCACCGTCTGCCAGAGGTATGCGTCAAAGGTTCCTTCGGTCACATAGCGGTACACATGGACAAGAGGATTCTGGTTACCCTGGCGCTCGATACGGCCCTTGCGCTGGGCAAGGTCTCCCGGTCTCCACGGACAGTCCAGGTCATGAAGTGCCACCAGACGGTCCTGCACATTGGTGCCTGCGCCCATCTTGGCGGTGCTGCCCAAAAGGACACGCACCTGACCGGTACGGACTTTAGAGAACAGCTCCTTTTTCCGTACTTCGGTGTTGGCTTCATGGATAAAAGCGATCTGGTCGGCAGGCATTCCCTGAGCAATGAGTTTCTGACGAATATCGTCATATACCGTAAAGACCGGTTCCTGCTCCGGAAGAGGCACAGCATCTTCCAGTGCATGAAGCAGTGGATTATCCAGCGTTTTCGCCGCCTTGCTTGCAGGAGCTTTTGCCTGTGGTGTAGAAATGTCGCAGAACACCAGCTGGGTCAGCTTGTCAGCTTCGCCGTCCCGCCAGATCTGCATGATGTTGTCCACGCACTGATTGACCTTTGTGCCAGGTTCATCCGGCAGCATCTGGTTGACGATTCTCTGGTCAAGCCCCAACTTACGGCCATCCGAGGTAATCTTGAGCATATTGTCCTGGGACGGGTCAACAGTTCCGCTGTGTACCAGCGATGCGCGCTCCGAAAGGGCCTTGACCATTTCCTGCTGATGTTCGGTAGGCTGCGCCACGATGTTGTGGTATTCCACCTCCGGGGTGGGCAGGTTCAGTTGGTCGGCAGTTTTGATGTCCGCCACTTCTTTGAACAGGTTCATCAGCTCTGGCAGATTAAAGAACTTGCTGAATCTCGTTCTTGCCCGGTAGCCGGTGCCTTCCGGTGCCAGCTCCAATGCTGTGACGGTCTCTCCAAATCGGGAAGCCCAGCAGTCAAAGTGGGTCATGTTCAGTTCTTGCAGGCGTTCATACTGAAGATAACGCTGCATGGTGTAAAGCTCGGTCATGGAGTTGCTGACCGGGGTGCCGGTGGCAAAAATCACGCCACGGTTTCCGGTGATCTCATCCATATAGCGGCACTTGGCAAACATATCGGAGGATTTCTGCGCGTCCGATGTGGAAAGACCAGCCACATTCCGCATTTTTGTGTATAGAAACAGGTTTTTATAGTTGTGGGCCTCGTCCACAAACAATCGGTCCACACCCAGCTGCTCGAAGGTTACCACATCGTCTTTTCGCCCCTCGGCTTGCAGCTTTTCCAGTCTGGCTTCCAGAGACTTTCTGGTACGCTCCAGCTGCTTGACGGTAAAACGCTCGCCGCCACTGGCCTGTACCTCTGCAATCCCCTCAGTGATCTCGTCGATCTGTTCATAGAGAAGCCGTTCCTGACGTTCCCGGCTGATGGGGATACGCTCAAACTGACTGTGTCCCATGATAATGGCATCATAATCACCCGTCGCAATACGAGCGCAGAACTTCTTTCGGTTATGGGTCTCAAAGTCCTTTTTTGTGGTGACTAAGATATTGGCGGAAGGATAGAGACGCAGAAACTCCGACGCCCACTGCTCGGTCAGATGGTTTGGAACCACAAAGAGAGATTTCTGGCACAGTCCCAGGCGTTTGGCTTCCATCGAAGCAGCTACCATTTCAAAAGTTTTGCCTGCGCCTACTTCATGTGCCAACAAGGTATTTCCTCCATACAGCACATGGGCAATGGCGCTTTTCTGGTGTTCCCGCAGGGTAATGGCCGGGTTCATCCCTCCAAAAGTGATGTGGCTGCCATCATATTCACGGGGACGGGTAGAGTTCATTTCCTCGTTGTACTGGCTCACCAAAGTCTGGCGGCGCTCCGGGTCTCTCCAGATCCAGTCTCTAAAGGCTTCCCGGATCGCCTGCTGTTTTTGGGCTGCCAAGGTGGTCTCCTTGGCGTTCAGCACGCGGCGCTCTTTTCCGTCTGCGTCCTCTATGGTGTCATAGATGCGGACATCCCGCAGGTTCAGGCTGTCCTCTAAAATCTTGTAGGCGTTGGCGCGGCTGGTTCCGTAGGTGGTATAAGCTGCCACATCGTTGTAGGATACAGAAGATTTCCCCTTGATCTGCCATTCAGCGGTAAAGGACGAATAGTTGACCTCGATACTACGCTGGAGATAAAACGGGGTATTAAAGGTTTCATACATAAATTGCTGGATATATTCCTTGTCAATCCAGGTAGCGCCCAGACGCACCTCAATCTCCGACGCATCCAGGTCTTTGGGCTGGGCGGCGCTAAGAGCTTCCACATTGACTGCATAAACCGGGTCCTGCTGTGCCGCCCGCTGCGCCTGACGCAGTTTTCGGCGTACATTGCCAGAGAGGTATTCATCAGCAGTCACATAATGGGGCGTTCCGTCCTGCTCCAGCTGTCCCGGTACACGGAAGATTACGCCTTGCAGCTCTCCGGCCAGTGCTTCTTTTGTTTTTCCGGTAAGCTGGCTCATATAGTCCATATCCACGCAGGCTTTTTCCGAGATGGACACCGCCAGTGCTTCACTTGCCGTATCCACCACAGCCACCGCCTGATGGGGCTTGATGGTCCGCTTGGTGAACATATCCGCCTTGCGCTCCAGCTTTCCGTCCTCGTCGATGACTTCCAGCGCACAGAGCAGGTAATAGGAAGAATCATCTGCATAGGCCAGTCGGTTTGCACGGTCATTGATGAGACCGTATTTTGCAGAAAAGCTGTCATAGAGCTGGTTCAGTTCCGCCTGCTTTTGGGTAATGGTGCTGTCCGGAACCGCTGCATCCATCTGAAGGTCGATCAGTTCCTGCACACAATCACGCAGTCCCACAAGACCTTTCACGCGGGCTTCGGCGGTGGCGTTGAGGTCAGGGCGCACCATACGGCTGTTTTCCCGGTAGTACACCTGCCCGTCTACAATGGCATAGGAATAGTTCTTCACATTGGGGTCGGCAGGAATGGAGGTGTCAATGGCTTCGCCTTCGCCCAGCTCCGGCAGCTCGGCCTCCTGGTAGGTGCCGCGAATGTACTTCACGGCATCGTGCAGCTGATCGGCCAGTTCCAGCCCCTCAATGGGGTTCACGGTGTAGTCCATACCATGTGCAGTGCTTACCGGCTCCTGTCTGCCTAGCACCATTTCCGGGTGGTCGATAAAATACCGGTTGATGGCAAACCCGTCCTCCGTCTGTCCGGTCTGGGTCCATTCCGGCACGATGTCCAGCGGGCGATCCCGCTTTTGGAGAAAGATGATGTCGGATACCACCTCGGCACCGGCATTCTTTTTGAACGCGTCATTAGGCAGACGGATGGCTCCCAGCAGCTCGGCACGTTGAGCAAGATACCGGCGCACGGTGGAATCCTTGGCGTCCATCGTATAGCGGCTTGTGACAAAGGCCACCACGCCGCCGGGACGCACCTGGTCGAGTGCTTTGGCAAAAAAGTAGTTGTGGATGCTGAAATTCAGCTTGTCATAGGCTTTATCTCGAACCTGATACTGGCCAAAAGGCACATTACCAATGGCAAGGTCATAGAAATCTCGCCTGTCGGTGGTCTCAAACCCGGCCACGGTGATGTCGGCCTTGGGGTAGAGCTGCTTTGCAATCCGTCCACTGATGGAATCCAGCTCAACGCCATACAGACGGCTGTTTCGCATTTCTTCCGGCAGCATACCGAAGAAATTGCCCACACCGCAGGACGGCTCCAGGATGTTGCCGGTCTCAAAACCCATGCGGCCCACGGTCTCATAGATGGCCCGGATTACCGTGGGACTGGTGTAGTGCGCGTTGAGGGTGGAACCTCTGGCGGCGGCATATTCCTCCGGGGTCAGCAGTTCTTTTAGCTGGGCATACTCTAAAGCCCATGCCGGTTTCTCCGGGTCAAACGCATCAGAGAGACCGCCCCAGCCCACATATCGAGAAAGAACCTCCTGCTGTTCGGGGCTTGCCTGCTGTCCGGCAGCTTCCAGCTCTTTCAGCAAACGAATCGCATTGACATTTGCCTGGAACTTGGCTTTCGGACCGCCCTCACCCAAATGCTCATCTGTAATGCGGAAGTTTTTTGCATTGCGGCGCAGGTTAGCCTTGTATTCCTCATAAGATGCTTCCTCGGCAGCTTTGGCATTGGGAAAGGTCTGCCACTGGCCATTGACCTGAATGGAAACCGGGTGTTCGTCCAGCACTTCCTCAAAGGTTTTCTCCGGCTCAGTCACAGGGGCTGGCGGCTCCGGCTCCTCGATATGCAGTCGTTCCACCACCACATCATAAGGCAGATTGTTCTTATCGCCCGGATAGACGGCCATGGTCTCGGAATGGAAGGTCGGGGATTCGGTAGCCGGTTGGGGCTGTTCCTGTCCAAAACCGTCCTGCTGACGGGCATACATCCCGCGCAGCAAAGGCGCAACCTCATCCCAGCGGAAATACAGCATAGCCAGACGCTTTTCCTCTGCATCCATGACTTCCAGTTCTATGCCCTGTGCCGTGGTACGGTAATCGACAATATCGCCAGTCTCCAGATTCAGTGTCTCAATCTCACCGGAATAGGCTCTGCTCAGCCAGTAGGCGATCTCGCTGTTGCTCCTGCCGGATTGCAGCAGCGTGGAAATCTGCTTTTTATCCGCTTCATCCATCAGTCCATGAGCCAATACATCCCGCAAGTCTTGTTCTGCCTTGTCCGGGTCAATAGGAAGAAACTCGGTATAGTAAGCATTGCGGCGGTCTGCCCGAAGCAGCTGCTCGAACTGTTCTTTGCGCTCTGCCCGGTAGATGGGATATACCATCCCGGTGGGCAGAAGCTGTACGGTGTCCTCCCGCAGCTCGGTGATCTGATAGGCGTCATCCTCGATATACACGGTATCGCCCACGGCATAGACCGGGGCGGCTGGGTCATAGGAGGTTCTTTGCGGAATTGGGCGGCGAACTGCGTCATATTCCTCATCGGAAACGGAAACTTCGGAAGTCTGCTCTGTCTCGGCATCTGCAATCTGCTCTGCATCTGACCTCACCTGTTGGATAAACGGATCATTGTCCAGTTTTTCCGGGTCTGCCACCTGGCCGTTGACAATCCCTCTTTCCTCCAGAGCTTCCCGGATGGCGATTGGGTCGATGTTGTCAAAACGATCCTGTTCTTCTTCGGTATAAAACCGTTCCTCCTGAATGAGCTGGGCAAGCCTGCGCTGTACCTTCGGCCAGGGCAGCTGCGTTTCCTCCGGGCTGCCGGCACGGACAACGAACAGGCTGTTGCTGTTACTGCCGCCGTATTCCTGAGCCAGCCATGCGGCGGTATCTTTTTCTCTTGCATGGTCTTTCATATAGCGGACAACAGCGTGTTTACTCTCGATATTGCCGTTCCATGCACAAAGGACAGTATCAATATCTTCCTGAGAAAGAGGGCGCAGAAGCTCATGGAGCTTTGGATAGGTCTCGTCGATCACTTCCCGGTGCAGACGCTGACGGAACTCCGGCACATCCGAATAGAGTCGGATCAGCTCCATATCCTTAGAACCAAGAACCGCACGGCGCACAGCGGCATTGCCCTCGATGACAGCATTTTCACGGTCAGAATGCCCGCAGGCATTGCGGTATGCGGCATCCTCGGAAATAGCGGCAGTCACCACAGGCTTATACTGCTCAAACTGCTCCCGAAGGATAGGCTTTGGCGTTTCTTTCTCCACCTCCGGCTGCTGTGTTTGAATGGCATCTTCTTCGGCCAGTTCCTTTTCAGACTGGATTTTGTCATACTGCGCCTGTTCCTGTTCGGTAAGATAGCGGTCTTTCTGGACAAGTGAGGTAATGCGCTTGGCAACCTTTTCCCAGTTCAAGTGAACATCCGGGCAGTCCTGCTTTTTATAGTGCAGTCCTTTCCCATCGTGATCTTCGCCGCTGTGTGTTGCACCGGACAAGGCATGAGAGCGTCCGCCAATGCCATACTCGTCTTTGAGGAATCTCACTTTCTCCTTATCCGTATGGTTTGCCATGAAAAACGCATAGATACGGCCTTTTCCACCGGCGAAACTGCTTCCGCCGGTCATGGCGGCGTCGATCTCATCCTCGGTAATAAAGTGCTGGACGGTTGGCACTTGGGAAAGCTCTGAAGAAAAGGTCCTGCGGGGCAGGTCACGGTCCTTCAGGTTCTCCCAGATCTCCCTCGGTCTATGATAGTGAAAACGCAACATGTCACGGTCCTGCTGATAGGCAGTCCAGAAGGCAGCGTATTCTTCCTTGAGGGTCTGGCGGAAAGCCGGTTCACTCAGCTGCTCCATCAGGTGGCGGGTCTCCTCCGGGAAACCATTGCCTTTGATCTCTGACAGGCAGGACAAATATCCGGCTTCTCTGGCATCCTCACTGAGATCGTGATACAGATACCAGAGCTTTTCTGCAAGGAGGGATCGTTCATAGCCTGCCACTTCTGCAAGCTCCACATTGGAGGCAAACTGGCCGCTCTCCAAAAGCTCCCCGATACGCTCTGCGGCGCTCTCCCAGGAAATGACCTGGGCAGACCTGTCATAACGGACAGACTTCCCGTGGGAAAGATGGATACCATCCTCGGCATACCATGCGCTCACACTGCCAAGGCCATTGCCGCCGTGGTACAGCGTTTTCAGTATCTCGGCAATCTCAGCGGTGGTTTTCTGCTTTTCAAAGGCTGCAACCACACGCTCCCTTTGACGGTCTGTATTGCCGCCCAAACGCAGCACATGGTCGATGTCATTTTGGGCAAAAGAAAAAGCAGAGGATGTATGCGCTACATTCTCTGCTTCATCTATGGATTGGATCTGTTCCGCTTCGGAGAGGAACAGGTTTAGAGTCAGCTGTTGATAAGCTCCGTCATCAGGATTTCCTCGGCCTGAGCTTTGCAGGTGTTCATCAGCCCCACCCACTTCATGGGATCGCTGGCTTTCAGTTCCTCGGTGGCTCCCGCTTCCTTCGCCAGCTGGGGCATCATCTGCTCCAGTCTGCTCTGGGCGGTCTCGTCGATCTCCAGAAGGTGCGGGTACAACTTCTCGCTCAGCAACATCTGGTTGTAGAGGATGGGACGATGTTCCTTCAGGTAGGTTTTCCTCATCCTGCCGTACTTGCCCAGGGGTTTCTCCGGCTGCTGGCTCAACTTCAGGTCGGGAATCAGATAGTCTCCGTTCTGGATATAGGTCATGGGATTGTTCATCTTGTTTGCTCCTTTCTTGGTTGGCTTCGCGCTCTGCATTTCGGACGGTAACGCCGATCTGCCGCAGCACCTGCTGGTTGATCTGGCTGACCGCTGTTCCCAGCGCCCCGATGGTTGACGGGGTATTGAAATCAAAGATTGCCATGAAATCTTCGTGGTCGAAGTAGCGTTCCGGCTCCAGTCCGCAGCGGGACATCAAAGCGTAAGTGATGCTGACGGTGGCTGCTGCCTTGAACTGTACTCCGATGTTAAACTCATCATATTCCTCCAAAAAGGAACCGTCAACGATATAGAAGAAGTCCTGCTGATGCTCCGTCCAGTATTCCTCAGCCAGTTTTCCGGCTACCTTAGTGAGCTGTCCGGCAAGGTCATCACCGGAAACATCATAGGTGCGCTCAAGCATGGCCTGCACCGAATCCAAATGGCGCTCCTCCAGCTGCCACAGCCAAGGAGTGCGGGAATGTTCACGGGTTCCGGTGTCGGAAATATCAAAAACATAGCGCAGGCGGGGCCTGTCCCCGGAATCGTCCACCAGAGCGATTCCCTTGGAACCGCGCCTTACATACCGGCCCATCTTTTCATTCCACAAATCGTACTCCGCACAGGCGGTAGCGTCCGGGCGCTGGGCGTAGATCATCAACTGCTCATGGAACGGGTACTTGTAAAGGCGGGAAGCAGTAGTGAGAAACCCTGCCCATTCCTGCCAGCTCCCCGTGAGCTGCGTTGCCACCTTCTCCGCCATCTGTGCATATAGTTCAGCTTTGGTTGGCATAGTGTTCTGTCCTCCTTTCAGTTTTGGGGTAAAAAGGTGGGGTGGCATATTGCCACCCCATCCCTGCGATTATGGTGTTTACTGGTCAAAATCCGGATACAACTCCAGCTCGGCAAACTCGGCATCACTCATGGCCTGGAGCTTGCCCAGTGCGCTGTCTGTCAACTCCCGCAGCTCGGTTTCCTCCGGGGCCAGCTCGCCGCGCATCTCACGCAGGCTGTCGATCAGTCCGGTGCGGCTGCCGGTATTGTAAATGCACATCAGGTTCATTTCCTCAAAAGTAAAGTTTCCCATATCAAATCTCCCTTTCCGCACTCTTTTTTGGCGCTATCTTTTTGTGTTCTGCCTTGGGCTGGCTTTTCAGCTGCTCCATGACGGACTTTTTCTTTTCCCGTTCCTCCCGATGGGCAGCGGCAGCCAAATCCATGAGGGAAATGGGCTGACCGTTGCGGGCCTGCTGTTCCAGCTCTGCCACCGTAGGCTCTTTTGCGCCATTGTTGATGATACCGTCGATCATGCCGTAATCGTCCTCCACGGCCATCTCCGCATTTTTCAGCGGATTTTCCGGCAGGAATCCGGGGATCTGGGTAAAACCAACACTGTCACAGTAATGACAGGATACCTTACCGTCCTGCTTGATCGCAACGATGTCACTGACACTCATAGAAGGACTGTGAAAATCCGCCGGCTTTTGCAGATTAAACTGCTCATATAGTTTTTCCAGCTGCTCCGGTACCGTGCCAGACTCCCTCAGCGGAGCTGTGTAAATGAGGTCATAATTGCTGCGGTCTATGGAAATGTCATGGGACTTTAACCAATCCAGATTCATAAAGCGCACATTCTGCGGATCGTCACGGCTCACCTGGTAGATAGCAAAGCAATCTCTGTTCTGGGATAGAAATGCCTGTTCGCGTTCCTGCTGATGTTCCTGACGCTCCATGACCTTTTCGTGGAACTGAGGGCTTTTCTCCCATTCCTCACGGTCCACGCCAAAAAGACCGCCATGATCCATGATTTCCTGCGGGTCAAACACCATGCTCTCCGTATTGTCCTCATGCAGCACATAGACGGTCAAACCAGCGGCATCCAGTTCCAGCGCCCGTTCTCTGGTGACAGGGAGCATCCCATCATAGAAGTAGCCGTATTCCTGCATATCCGGTGTGGATACCTGCTCATCAGGCATAGGGTATTCATCCAGCGCCTGCTCTTGTGCTTCCGGCAGCTGAGAAGAAGCAGCCATCTGACTGGCCTCTGCCTGCATCTGCTGGTAGGCAGCTTCCTGCAAGGTCTCAATCATGGACAACGGTGCGTATTTTACCGAGTCTCTGCCCAAATCGTTGTCATCACAAATCTGGAGAACTGCCTTCATGCGGGAAATCTCCGGCATATCCAGCTGACCACCATCCAACTCTTTCATGGACGCGGCATCGTAAAGGGTATAGTCCCAGCCGCTGTCACAGGACTGGATATGAAGATAGGTGGCATCGTCAATCAGAAACAAAGCCTCCTGCTGGTTGGCATCCGCCCCCAGCACTTCCATTTCCGGCATTGCCGCAGCCAGTTCCTTTACCGCTTTTTGCACCAGAGGATTATCACGGTAATAGTCGATTGCCTGGATGGTGTCCAGGTCAATGGTCTGGCCGGTCAAAATCGGAAAAGGTCCTTCATAGTCGCTTCCGTCTTTCAGCTCAAAACCAATGCCCTTTATCCCGTTCATTCGCTCTGCTGGAATCTCCTGATAAATGCGGACAGCTTCCTCCAAAGACAGGTTATCGTGGTATTCTCCGAGGTTTGGAAATTCCATGCACTCTGCTACATAGTAGGTCAGATCGCCGGTCGGCAGCCTATCAGATACCTTAATGGCATCTGCTGGCTGCTCTATCGGGGCGGTTTCCGGCTCTACCTTTGCATGAGGGTCGATTCCACGCTCTTTGCAGATTTCCTTATAGTGGCGCTCAATGTCGGAGATCAAAGTGCCGGAGGTTTTGTTGATGGTCTCCAAACTGGCTCTCAACTCTTTCAGTTCCTTGCCCTGACTCCAACTGGCAATATAGCCAAAGCTATTTTCTCCAGTCTCGATGCCAAAATATTTGCAGACTGCATAGGAGATGCTTTCAGCCTCCACTTCTTCCGTGTGACGGTTTTTGATTGCCTGTTTTTCTGCGGTTGCATCTTCCTCAACTGCAAGACGCCATTCAAACTGATTTTCGTCCACATAACGCCAATCCATATCAGAAGCAAACTGTTCGGCTTCTTTTTCTGTGGCAAAATCCAACTTGAAATCATGTTTGGTTCCACCTTCACTCTCCTGCACAACCTTCCATGACGGTAGCATTTCATATTTTTTAGGGTCATGGAGCTTGCTGTGGGCAATCTCATGAACCGTGGCTGAAACTGTCTGCACCTCACTCATGCCCTGACGAATGGCAATTTTCTGATGATCAGCAGAAAAATAGCCGTCCGTATCAGCAGCCATTGCTTCAAAAGTAATCGGCACCGGTGCGCTGCGGCGCAGGGCCTCCATGAATGCCTCATAATTTGGCACATTGCCGGAAAGGGAGGAAGCAAGCTCCGGCAAAGGTTTCCCGTCGGTCTGACTCACATCAAAAACCTTGACCGGGCGAAACATGGGGATCTCGATTTCTTTTTCCTCTGTAACGATCTTTCCGTCTTTATCCAAAATCGGAGCCTTGGTATCCGGGTCCAGCTTCTGCTCCTCGATTTTCTTCTTATACGGTGTCGGGGCAATGATGGTAATGCCATGCTCGCCCTTTTTTACATGACGCTCAAACTGGTCTTTCCACTTATTGTATCCGGCTACCAAAGTGGCGTCCGGCTTCTGCATATAGATGAGCATGGTGTTGTTTACCGAATAGCGGTGAAATCGGGACATGACGGACAGATAACGCATATACTTTTCGCTTTCAAACAGTTCTTTGATGCCCTGCTCGATACCATCCGTGATTTCCCTTAGCCGTTCTCGGTTGGTGGGTTTATTCTCAGCCATGATTTTCAATCTCCTTTCCAAGTGTGTGATTTCTGCTGTGTGTTCTGCAATCCATGCCTTTTGTTCTTCTTCACTTTCATAAAGAAAAAGGTCCAGCAGGTACTCTACATAGGTTTTCTTCTGGATTGCTTCCACAAAGCGGGGGTGCGGTTCTTCCTCCAGTGTCCTGGGAGAACGGTCGGCTTCCCATTTTTTCAACAGATAGTAGTAATCGGACAGTACGCGGTAACAGCGCTGTCGATTCTCCCGAAACTTCTGTGCCTCGGTTTTTTGCCGGACATATCTCCTGCGGGGCGGGGCCTGACTGTCATAGATCAGGCCAAAGTCCTGTGCCAGTTTCTCCGCCGCTTCTTTTGGGGAGAGATCAAAGAGCTTTGCGGTAAAGTCGATCACATCCCCATCTTCACCGCATCCAAAGCAGTGGAATCGCTGGTCTACCTTCATGCTGGGGTTCTTATCATCGTGGAAGGGACAGCAGGCCATGCCAGTTCGACTGACTTTTATCCCATAAAACTCTGCCGCTTCTCTGGTGCTGACCGACTGCTTGACTGCTTCAAATACATTCTCTGCCATGTGCCTTTAACTGCTGGACTTTCTCACAGGGGGCTGGTATCCGGCAGCTTTCGCACGCTCACTGGCAGCTTTGCGGCGTTCTGCGCTGTATGGCTCCCTGACTGATACACACCGCTTGGGGACGGTAAAGTTATGGGCGTCCTTTCGGGTGATCTGGTCGGGGTGCTTTTTTGCCAGCAGTTCCAGCTTCTCCATCAGATGGGGATCGTGGGTGTAGACCTCAGCCATTGGTTCTGCCTGGTTATAGAGGAGAATGGTTTCCCGTTCCACTAAAGAGAGCTTCATCGGCTGCCTCCTTTCCGCTGGTCAAATTCCAGCTTGAAGTTGGCATACTGTCCATCGTCCTCCAAAACCACAGTGGCATCGTAGGTCTTGCCGGTTTTCTCCGAATATAGCCCCGTCACACGGACACAGCCATCGTTCAGCAGCGCAGACACCACAGCTTTGGTCGGCTCTTTTTTCTTGGCAGCCCACCATTTGTTGTTTTTCCAGATTGCAAATCTGCAAGAATCATTCTGACAGAAGAAGCCTTTTTGCAGTTCTGCAACTTCACCGCCGCAGCGAGGGCATTTGCCCACCACCTCACGGGGCGGAGTGAACAGGTACTCGGTTCCCTTGATGACCTGATAAGTTCCCACCAGATCTTTCAGCATGGCACTGATGCCGTCTAAAAACTCCTCCGGGGCAAGCTGCCCGCGCTCGATCTCGCCCAGGCGGTACTCCCACTCGGCAGTCAGAAGCGGCGATTGCAGTTGTTCCGGCAGAACGGTGATCAGGGAAACTGCATCGTGGGAAGGGAGAAGCTGCACCGTTTTCCTGCTCTTTTTTCGTTCCAGAAAACCGGCAGATACCAGCTTTTCCAAAATACCGGCACGGGTGGCCGGTGTCCCCAGACCTTTTCGTTCGCCATCCTCCGGCATATCCTCTTTTCCTGCAGTCTCCATCGCGGACAATAGGGTGTCCTCTGATACGTTTTGTCAAGGGTGTTTAAGAACTTTTTTCGCTGTCATTCAAAATCAGACGCTTGATTTTGTCGCTCATGGTTTCTTTGCTCGTTTCACTGAAATGAATTTTGACGCGGTAGGTGGTCTTTCCGATTTTCTTTATCATTACAGGTGGCGCGGCTTCCTTTACGGTCAGAGGGGAAGCGGTTGCGGGGGTGCTGCGGTTGCTGGTGTCGTTGTTCATAGGCTCTCCTTTCCATGAGAAAAGCCCCATGCGGTCATACATGGGGCGGTGGTTTTGAGGTTGAAGTGGCGAAGTGGCAAAGTGGCAAGGTATCTGGGTTTTGCCACTTGGATTTTGCCGTTTCACTTTTTAAGAGCGTGATACCATGCCGCGCCAATGCGCTTTGAGGTAATGCGCCCGTCAAGGTTTCTCTTTGCCGCCCGGACGGTACGGGCGGATATGCCCGCTTCTGTGGCGGCTTTCTCTATGTCCTCGCTGGCAAGCTCTTTCCCGTCTGCCAGTAAATCCAGTATCAGCCGTTCCGCCTGTTCGGTTTTGGTGGCGTTGTTGCCGCCCGCGCCGGACAGCAGCTCGTCGGCGGTGATGTCGTATTCGCCTATCCATTCAAAGCCCGTTTCCGGGTCAAGGCAAAAGGCTACGGGCTTCCCCTCCGGCGCAAGGGAAGATTTGTCGTGAATGACTACGCGCACATTCGGCTCGCGCTTCACGCGCCCAATGAGTAAGACGCTCCGCGCCGCCGCCCGGAAGTCGATAGAACCTAAACCGCGATAGGCTGATTGACCGCCCGCCGCTTTGTTCAAATGCCCGATAAGGATAACGGCGCACCCGGTACGCTCGGCAACTTCGGCAAGGCGGCGAAAGATAGGGCGCACTTCATTGGCGCGGTTCATGTCGGTTTTTTCGCCCATGTACGCCTGTATGGGGTCAAGGATAATCAGCCGCGCCCCGTTCTGCGTGATTGCCTTTTCTATGCGCTCATCGGAGAGGGTAAGCTCCCGCTTGGCTTCATCAATCACAAGCACCCGGTCAAGGTCTGCGGCGGCTTCTATCAAGCGTGGCTTGACGGTATCGCCCAGCCCGTCCTCGGCGGTCTGGTAAATTACTTGGAATGGCGGCAAGGGCTTCATTCCCGGCAGCGTTCCCCCGGTGGTGCAGGCGGCGGCAAGGCGTAGGGCAAAGGTGGTCTTGCCCTCGCCGGGATTGCCTTGCACAATGGTTACTTTCCCAAAGGGAATATACGGCTCCCATAGCCATTCAACGGTCTGTGTGTCCACCTCGCTCATACGGATAATCTCAACGGTTTCTTCCTGCGGCGGCTCTTTCAAGCCGTAAATCGCTTCCCGGATATACTTCCCGTCCGCGATTTCTCCCCGGCGCGTCTGCACCTCGTTCCAATCTTTGAAAAGGGGAATAAGACGGTGGACGGTCAAGCCCTCCGGCATAAGCTCCACAAGGCGGCTGCAAGCGTCGTTTCCGGCTTGGTCGCTGTCAAGGCAGAGGTAAACGGTCTTGATGTTCGGACGGTCAGAGAGGAAACGCAGCAGGGCTTTTTCTCCCACGCCGCCCAGTGCAAGGTAGCTTTGTTTCTGCCATTCCTTTTTGAACAGGCAGAGGAAAGATAAAAGGTCAATCGGTGCTTCAAAGACAAACAGCCTTTCGCCCTCGCCCCGGTAGCAGAAGTTAAAGGCTTTGTCGCTGCCTTTCACATCAAGCCGGAAGCTCCCGGCTGTGCCGCGCTGGTGGGCGTATCTCGGTATGCCGCTTTCATCTCTGCCGACGAATACGGCGTTGTGATGGGCGGCTTCCTCGTAAATATCGCCGCTGGAAATGAAAAAGCCCGTCACATCTTCATCAATGCGGCGGGCTTCGGTAAGATACCTTTTCACTTGTTCGGCGGTGGGGCTGCGGGGCGGCAATCGGAAGTCGGAGAGGGGCGCGGGGCTGTCCGGCGGTGGGGCTGCGCCTTTCTCTCCTGTGAGAAGTTCAACGGCTTCGGTAAAGCTCTTTCCGAAAAACTCCATGAGGAAGTCAACGGGGCCGCCGCCCTTGCTCTGGCTGTGCCTGTACCATTTGTTTCCCCGGACGGTCAAGCTGTCGTGCCGTTTCCAGCGGTACTCGTTCCCGGCGCGGGTAAGCTGCTCGCCCTGTGATTGCAGGAAAGAAACAAGGTCGGCTTGGTTGGCGTGGTCTATCTGTTCTTGGGTGTAATACATGGCTGATACCTCTCTTTCTGTGGTTGAATTGTTCATAGTTTTGATGTAGAATGAAACCGAAAAATCGGAAGTTAGTGAGGTGCTGGATTGTGAATGAAAGAGAAAAAAATATTCACTTATGGTTTGAAATGTGGCTTACAAAACAGGATTTAGGTATTGATAATATTTTTGCAGAAGATGTAATTTATACTGAAAGTTGGGGTCCAAAATATAATAACCGTCAAATCGTAAAACACTGGTTTCAGGAATGGAATACTCGTGGCAAAGTCGTTGCTTGGGAAATCAAACAATTTTTCCACAAAGGAAATCAGACGATTGTGGAGTGGTATTTCAAAAATGAAATGAACAATGGGAGCATCGAGGAATTTGATGGAATTTCCCTGGTTGAATGGACAAAGGATAATAAAATAAAATCATTGAAAGAGTTTGGCTGCAATTTGAATAATTATAATCCTTATGAGCATAGTGACCTGCCCAAATTTAGGGACGAAAGAGCAAGTTGGTTTTAATATTAGGAATCAATAGCGTCCATTTTATCGGAAAACATTTAGGACGGACAGGCAAAACCGCTTGCCCGTCCTTTCCTTTATCGCTCCTGTTCATGCCGCTTGGTGCGGCTCTGCATCTGCTCCGGTTGGTCGGCGCGGAGTGCAATATCCACGCACCTGCGGATTTTTTGAAGCTCGGCAACCTCGGCGCGGGTATCTTTCAGTTTGGTATAATCGCTGTCCCTCTGCGTTTTGAGGTCAGCATATTCCTGTTCCCATTCCGCAATAGGCAAGGTCTTTGTTCCTTTCGGCAGATTTGCATGGAGATAGCGGTTTGCCGCGTCCCATAGGGTAAGCTCGGTGCGGCGGGCTTCCGCAAACTTCTCCTGTTTTCCTTTCCAGCGGATTTGCCGGTACTCGTCCTGTATGGGCTTGTAGGTCTGATAATTTCTGCCGTACTCCATGAGTTTTTGCAGTTCTTTCATGCGTTGCTCGGCGGTTTTCATTCCCTCCCGGATTGAATAGGCTTTATCGCTGACAGAGGAAAGAGAAGCGTCCAGCTCGTCAAGATTAGAGATACCATGCTCGGAAAGATAGTTGACCGCTGCCGCTATGGTTTTCAGTTCATCGGCTGTGTGCTGTTGTTGCCAACTCTGCGAATACTTCCGGCTCTTTTCTCTCTGAATGCTCAAATACTTCATCAACAGATTTGCAAGGTTGGGAGATTGCGGCGGCTGTTCCGGGGCGGTTTCCCGCGCTTTGAACAGGTCGGCAATCCATTCCTTGAGCTTGCTAATCTGCGCCCGGATTTCCCGGATAAGGCGGTTTGTCTTTTGAATACTGCGGTTCAGTTCGCCTTTCTCGGTGGCGATACCTTTCTTCTCCATCTGGCAAGCCGCCACGCCCATGTGGACGGTGGGTATCTCGTCAATGCCGCGCTCGGCGTTGCTGCGGTGGTCGATACGCTCCGGGCTTCCGTTCCTCTCCAAAAAGTCGTTGGTATAGTCAGCCCATGCCCTGCGCCACAAGAAGGTGTTGTCCTTGTCGTTCCAGCCTGTAAGGTCAATTTTGCGCGTCTTATATCTGCCACTTGGCAAGCGGATGCGCTCACCGTTTTCATCAAGGTCATATTCCTTTTTGGATTTCGCCGCCCATGCTCCGCGCTCGTCAAGTGGTCGCATAGTCAGCATGATATGACAATGGGGGTTGCCCTTGTCGGTGTCGTGGATAACAAAATCCACACACATTCCTCTGGAAACAAATTGAGAGGAACAGTATTCCCGGACAAGCCGGATCTGTTCCTCTCTGGATAATTCTATGGGGAGCGCTGCGTCAATCTCACGCGCAAGCTGGACGTTCCCGGCTTTCTCGTAAAGCTCCACGCTGTTCCACAAGGTTGAACGGTCAGAGAATGAGGGTGGCGCGTGGGGTGGCAGCATGATTTCTGTATGGACAACGCCGCCTTTGCGGGTGTAGTCATGGGTCATTCCGTCCCATTCGTTTGTCAGCTTTTCGCCGCTTCGGTAGGCGGCTGCGGCAACGGCTGATTTGCCTTTTCCTCGGCTCACAATACCGATGTTCCAATGGTAAATGGCTATGGGTATCACCTCCCGGATAGGATAATAAAACCCTCAAAAATGGTACAGACGCCAAAGGCGGGTGTACTGTTTTTGTGGGTGTGCAGGGATAGCCGCGAAGCGGCGCAAGGGGTGCAGCCCCTTGTTGTGGCAAAGCCGCCATATCGGAGCGCGGGGAAATCTCCCTGTGCGGAGATAAGCCCTCGGCAGAGCGCACACGCCCGTAAGGGTGTATAAGTGCGCCCTTAGTTCCTAAGGGATTTTCAGCTTGTCGCTCCCTCTGCTCGTTTTTTCAGATATTCCCGCGCTGGTTCACTCGTCAAGGCAAGCCTAAGAAGTGCTGCGGCTTCCTCGTCGGTCATGTTCTTTGCTTCCGGCACAATGCTTTCAAAGACCGCACCCCGGACAATAAGGCGGTGGCTGCGCGTTCTGCGTTCCTCTTTGGATAGCTTCTGACGCAACATCTTTTCTCGGTTCTCAAACTGCCGGATTTTCTTCTTTCCGTCCTCAATCTCGGCTTGCAACTCCTCGCGGGGTTTCTCTCTTGGCTTTGTCATGGTTGGGCGCTCCTTTCTGCTCATAAGCATAGAAAAAGGACAGTCGATTTTCTCGGCTGCCCTTGTAAAATAGAAAACTTATTTACTTTGCAAGAAGGTTTTGTTCGGATACTTTTTCATCAGAAGTATGGCTTGTTTGGGCGTGGGGCATATCAGTCTGAGTTTCCGTCAAAGTCTGTGTTATGATAGTGTTCATATAACCAGTATTTTCCCTCAAACTCAACGACAATGTTATCGCCGTACTGATAAACCGCAGCCCCTACAATATCATCATTTGCTTGGAAATTATCTTTTGGTTCTTCCGAAGAACTAACTGTGTTTTCGATTTTTCCTAACAAATTGAAAGAACTTTTTTCATCTGCGAAGTTGGGTTGAGAGTCAACGATTTGATAAAGCGTATCATTTACATAGACCATAGGAGCAATATCTCCAGAAATGGGAACCAATGCCTTTAGCAAATCTTCTCCTGTTACACCTAATTGTGCTTCATCGCTTGCAAAAGGAATACGCAGCAGGTATTGTTGGTCTACTTCGTAAAGATATATATAAATGCCTGAGCCAACATCTTGTGTGTCACCTAAAAGAGAAAGAACATCTTCTCTTGTCATGGTCGGTGTTAGTTCTTTAATTTGCTCAGATGTTACCTGCGTCGGTGTATCGAGCGGTTCTTTGTTTTCTGGTATTAGACTAAGGATTTCTTCAGTCAACGGGTTACTTTCTCCTGCGTCAATCGTTTTTGCAGCTTCTTTTATTTCTTTATGAGAATAGTCGCTCAAATCTTCAACAGCAATGCCGAGAGAATTGAGATAATCAACCGCTGCATTATATTGAATTATATCAACGGCAAATGCGGTCAATGGTATCATCAAGCACAAGCAAGCTGCAATAGCCCCCCACTTTACCCAAATGGGCTTTTTGGCTTTCTTCTTGTAGTTGAGAGCTTCATCGACATATTTTGTGTCAAGCTCGCTCATAGCGTCGGAAAACTTCTTTGCATTCATACGAATACCTCTCTTTCAATCAAATATTGCTTCATCTTCTCGCGGATACGGGTCAGCCGGACAGAAATGTTTTTTTCTGAAAGCCCCATAAACTCGGCTATGTCCTTATAGCTGTCGGAAAACCAATAGCGGCGCATGAAAATAACGCGGTTTTCGGTAGTCAGCGTGTCTAAAAATGCTTCAATGATACGGGCTAACTCTTTGGCTTCGATTTCTGTTTCTACTGTATTCGGGGCTGCTATACAGGCTTCAATTTCTTCCAAAGCAATCGTGTAATGGCTGCTCCGTTTGGCTGCTTCCTTTCTCCAATAGATTTTGAGTGAAATGTTCCGAACGATTTTAACAAGATAAGATAGCAGCGGGTTAGGTCGTGCCGGGGGAATGGCGTTCCATGCGCCTAAATAAGCGTCGTTTACACATTCCTCCGCGTCTTGTCTGCTGCCTACGATATGGTAGGAAAGATTGTGGCAGACCTTTCCGTATTTTATATCCAGCTCTCGTATGCCTTGTTCTGAACGTCCAAAAAACATTTCTATGATTTTTTCGTCGTCTATCATCTCACCGCCTCCTTTCGGGCTTCACCTATGTACTACGGTTTCAGCGGCAAATACTACATCTAATCCGAAACTTTTTCAAAAAAATTATAGCACATCTTTTTGAATAGGGTGTGTCAAGTTGCCGGAATGTTTCTTTGCCGCTTTGCTGGCGGCGTTCCTCCGTTCCTCACTGTATGGGGCGGTCAGACGGAAAGAGAAACGCCCCTTTGCAATTTCAAACTCCATGCAGCCCGTTTCGGGGTCTGCGTCGGTCTGGCGGCACTGGTCGGGGTGCTGTCCGGAGTAGGCGGCAAGCCGCTTCTTTAAGTCGGTGTTGTGTGTGCGGATATGGATAAGGGGGTCTTTCTCGTCAAACCATATATCGGTGGTCTTTTCCTGTTTGGTAAGCCCTGTTCTCATGTAAGCTCCTTTCCATGCCCCTGTTACGCAATAGGGGCATTTTTCGGGTGTTTTTCCCGGCTCTTGACTTGGGGAAAATGAGGATTTTCAAATAGAAACCGCCCGGACAGGGAATGGTTCGTCGGGGCGGCTGTTATCGCAAGATTTCTGTTTTTTCCGGCTCTTGACCGTCAAACATAGATTAGCTCAAACTTGGCGATTTCCTCCGCTTGCGCCCTGCAAGCGTTCATCAGTCCCACCCATTTCATGGGGTCGGTAGCTTTGAGTGCTTCGGTAGCTCCCGCGCTCCTTGCAAGCTGCGGCATGATAAGGTCAATCCGGCTCCGGGCGGCTTCGTCAATCTCGGCGCAATGCTCATGCAGCTTCTCATTTGCGACAAGGGCGGTGTAGAGGTCGGGGCGGTACTGTTCAAGGTAGGCTTTCCGCAACCGCCCGTAATGCCCGATATACGGGCGCGGGGCGGCGGGGGTGTTGCCATTGTCAATGAGTATTCTCATGCTATGCGTTCTCCTTTCTCGGTGGAAGCAGCGGGTAATTCAAGAGCTTCCTGCTGTTCTTTCTCCCGTTCCTGTTGCTCTTTCCATTGTCTGCGCTTCTTCTCCATATAGCGGCGGTTATACTCGGCTTTCTTCGCCCTGCGTCGTTCCTGTTCCGCTAATGCTGCCTTTTCTTCCTCTGTTAGTTCAATTTCTTTGCGCGGGATTTCTACCTTGCCGATAAAGTTAAAGAAAATCTCGACTTCCTGTGTACGGCTTGCGCCTTTGCCCTCGGCTTGATGAACAAGGATTTTTTCAACAAACTCATTTATCATTGCGGGGGTGAGTTCGGAAAAATCCGTATATTTTTTGACAAGGGCAAGAAACTTCTCGGCATTGACGGTTTCCCTGCTTATGCGGTCAAGCTCCTGCTGGTCTTGTGTGATACTATCGGTCAAGCCCTCTAACTCGGCTTCAAAATCATGCAACATTTGTTCAAAGAGCTTGTCTGAAAGCCGCCCATTTACATTGTCCTCATAGAGCTTGCGAATTAAGCGGCTCAATTCGTCGGTGCGCTTTTCGCTGCGCTGTTTCCTCTGTCGGATAGCTTTAGCCGCTTTTGCCTGTCTGTCCTCGGAAGCGGAACAGACTTGCGCCATAAACTCGGCTTCGTTGTTCTGTGCATAGTCGCAAACTTCCTTTATCGCTTCAAGCAGTAATTCATTAACAACGGCAGTACGGATAAGGTGTGTGGTGCAATAATCATCAAAGTGTTGATTGCCTAAATCATAACGGGAACAGTTGTATTCGTCGCGGTCTGGACGTTTCTTTCCAGTTGGTCGCCCTGCCCAATCCCGCGCATTGCCAGCCTTGCCCCTGTGGTTATACATCTTCGCCCCGCAATCAGCACAGAACATCAAGCCTGTTAAGGGATTTGCTGTGCCTATGGTATCTGTCCTACGGATTGTCTTTCGCAAAGTCTGAACGCGCTCCCATGTTTCCTTGTCAATAATTGCTTCCTGCGTATTTTCAAAAATGACTAAATCCTCTTTGGGTGTCATTCTGGAACGTTTGTCTTTGTAGCTTTCTTTATAGGTGCGGAAGTTTACTGTATGCCCCATATACTCCGGCTTGGATAGAATATCGGCAACTGTGCCGCCACGCCATGTGTACCGTTCAGCGGGGTTAAAATTAGACTGATGTTTCCCCACGCCGCGCTGTGCAAGATAATAGGACGGTCTTTCAACCTTTTCCAAAGCAAGGATACGGGCAATTTCATACGGGCCTTTGCTCTCCAACGCCATGCGGTAAATCCGGCGTACTACCTCGGCGGCTTCCTCGTCGATAATCCAGTGGTCTTTGTCATTAGGGTCTTTCTTATAGCCATAAATACAATGGCTGTTTGTATGCTTGCCGGACATTCCTCTTGCGTGGAGAACGCTTGTTATTTTTCGGCTGCTATCACGCACATACCATTCGTTCATAATATTCAAAAACGGGGCAAACTCGCTGCTTTCGCGCTTGTCGCTGTCAACTCCGTTTGCTATGGCAATAAAACGGACGCCCCGCTCCTTGAACATGACTTCTGTGTAAAATCCCACTTGCAGATAATCTCTGCCGACACGACTTAAATCCTTTACCAGTACATAGCCGATTTCGCCGCTTTCAATTCCCGCAATCATGCGTTTCCAGTTCGGACGCTCGAAGTTTGCCCCAGACCAGCCGTCATCGGTAAAGTGGACGCAATTCGTAAAGCCATGTTCCCTTGCATAATCTTCAAGCAGTTTCTTTTGATTGATTATGCTGTTGCTGTCGCCTGTGAGGTCGTCGTCGCGGGAAAGACGCTCGTATAGTGCGGTTATCTTGCCGTTGTCCGTTTTCTTTGCTTTCATTGAAAAACTCTCCTTTCTATGGGCGATTTCTTATCCCCCTTTCACAGCATATAGCTTCCGTAAAGTGCTGGGGCGGACTGCTTTTGCCTTCTTTGACGATTACAGTAGCAACCGAAAGGGTCTGTCCTTCGGTCAGCTCCGGCAGGGCTTTCTCTGCGCCCTCTTTTTTCGGCTCTGCATCCTTCATTTTGGCACGGTAGGTGTCCTCCAGTGCTTTCCATCCGGGGTGCTTCACCGTTTTTCCTTTTGTGGTAAACTCCCCACCGGCACACGCTGCAATCACAACGGTTTCCGAATAGATATGGGGCTGGGCCACGGCACACAGCAGACGCAGGGATACCAGCTCCAGCACCGCCTTTTCTCCCGCAGGAAGGGCAGAAAGGTCTGCATCCTTGAAATTTCTGGTAGGGATTACTGCGTGGTGGTCAGTTACTTTCTTATCGTTGATGACCGTATGCGGATCACAGGTAATGGCGATTTCTTTGCAAAACGGCATGGCGTTGGCAACCAGGTTCACCAGCACCGGCAGGCTGTCTGCCATATCACCGGTCAGATAGCGGCTGTCAGTACGGGGATAGGTGCAAAGCTTCTTTTCATACAGACTTTGCAGATAGTCCAGGGTCTGCTGGGCTGTAAATCCAAGCAGGCGGTTGGCATCTCTTTGCAGAGTAGTCAGGTCATAGAGGGCAGGCGGCTTTTCAGACTTTTCCTTGCACTCCACCTTTTTGATCGTGACAGCTGCACCCTGACAGGTTTCTTTCAGCTGCTCAGCAGCGGCCTTATCCGCCATGCGCTCCCCAGATACGGTAAGACCGGGCAGCTCCAGCGCCACGGTATAAAAGGGAATCGGCTGAAAGGTGTCGATCTCAGCTTCTCGCTGAACAATAAGCGCCAGCGTCGGGGACATCACGCGCCCGATGTTGAGGGTTCGGTGATACAGCACGGAAAAAAGCCTTGTCGCATTGATTCCCACCAGCCAGTCGGCCTTGGCACGGCAGAGGGCAGCATCCCGAAGTCCGTCATAATCCGCACCGGGGCGTAGGTTTGCAAAGCCTTCCCTTATGGCAGAGTCCTCCATCGAAGAAATCCAGAGCCTTTTCATAGGCTTTTGACAGTCTGCCAGCTCATAGACGCTGCGGAAGATCAGCTCACCCTCGCGTCCGGCATCGCAGGCATTTACCACCTCCGTCACATCCGGGGCATTCATCAGCTTTTTGAGAATATCAAACTGCTTTTTCTTATCTTTTCCCACCACCATCTGCCAATGTTCCGGCAGGATAGGCAGATCATCATATCGCCACTTGGCATACTTTGGGTCATAGCTGTCTGCATCCGCAAGACCGGCCAGGTGGCCCACGCACCAGCTGACACGCCAACCGTTGCCCTCCAGATACCCGTCCTTACGGACGGTTGCGCCGATCACCGCCGCCAAACTCTGGGCAACTGATGGTTTTTCGGCAATTACCAATTTATGTTGAGCCATGATGGTTCCTCCTCTCTTTGAGCCATCGGGACATTTCCCGGTGACAGATACCTACGCAGGGTCTTCCATAATTCCCGCAACCATAGCAGGGGTGGCTGTGGGGTAAAGAAGGAGGACGGGAAGTTTCCTTCCCGCCCTCCGGCCTGCGTGTCATCATGCGTTCGTAGGGGCTGTCTGTGAAACGGGTCATTTCACACTGTCCTCATCATCTTCTTCTGTGCTGCCCCCGTCAGCATCCGTTTCGTCCGACTCCTCATCCTCGGTTTCCCATTCCTCGGAATCTTCCTCGCCATAATCATAATCGTCCAGACTGTCATTGCCCTTGGTCTTAGGCTTATTCTTAACGAGCTTCGAGTAGGCAAATACGCCACCGCCACCAAGCAGAGCCAGCAAAAGGGCCAGCGCAGCCGGGTTCAATCCGGCAGGCTTCTCTTTTTCCGGCTCCGATGTTTCTGCCGGAGGTTCCGGTGCTTTGCCCGTACATTTACTCTTATCAGTTGCGCAGACCGGGCAGGCCGTATTGACTGCCCCTGCTTCACATTTTGTTGAACAGCTGCATACCGCAGGCATCTCCTCTTTGGGTTTTCCATCTTCCATCAGCGCCGCAAGGTCTGCATCGTCCACCTGATTCAGAAAGTGAACAGCAGTCTCCTTGTCCTCATTCGCCCTGTCGATCAAAATGTAAAAATAGTTGCCAGCCTTGGTGGTAACGGTAATGAGCTGCTTATTGCCTCCAAAATCATCCACCAATGCCGCATTCCCCTCCGGTGTAAGTGCCGGTTCTGTTTCTTCCACAATCACATTGCTGTCATTGGTAGAATCCTCTGCCGGTGCCGCCGGAGCCTGTTCTGACCCCTGTGCGAAAGCAGGGATCGTAAAGCCAAATGCCACAACCATTGTCAGGCAAAGGGCGGAAAGTGTTTTGCAAATTCTTTTATTCTTCATAAGCGGTAGCCTCCTGATTATTTGATTCCGACAGTGCTGTATCTCTGCCGTGGTTCATTCCACCGGAAAGCATAGCGTTCAGCTGTGCTGGAGTCATGCGTAGCGCACGAACCATCTGAACGATTTCCAGATTCTCTGCCTCCGTTTTCTGTGCTTCCAGGGTCTTGAGCTTTTCCTGATATTCCGCAATCTTCTCACTGGTTTTCTCAATTTCCTGGTCGATACGTTCAATTTTGTTTTTTGCCATAACCGTTCACTCCTTTCCACAAAGTCTGTTACCAGTTCATCAGACCATAGCCTTTAATGCTTTGATAATTCAGATCATAACTTTTGATCTTGCAGGCATCGCCGGAATTTCCCTCCACGGTATAAACGCGGCTGCCATCCGTACCGATCACGATACCCACATGGTCTGCTGTCCCATCCAAATCCCAATCAAAGAAAATTGCATCTCCGGGAGCCAGATTGTTATAGCCTCTTGCACCCCATTGTCCATGAGACTGGAACCACGGAACGCCCTGCCACTCACAGCCTGCAAAGCGCGGCTCACTTTTTCCAGCCTGGTTATAACACCAGGATACAAAGCAGGCGCACCACTCCACGCGGCTGTCAAAGCCATACCAGCTCCAATAAGGATAGCCGCCCACATTGCCGACCTGACGCTTGGCCAGCTCCACCAACTGCGGATTTCCGGGACGGGTTCCATTTACGAACTGTACACCGGTCAAGTCCTCGGAATTGCTCATGTCAGGGGAACCACCGCCAAACAACAGCGGCTTATTGCCCATGGTCTGCCGGTAAACCTGATACATTTCCATCTGCTCCGGGGTCAGTAACTCCGACGCCACAGCGGAAATGGGCTTGCTGGTGAGTTTCACATTCAAAATGTAATACTCATAGGGGACTTCTTCTGAGGTGGTCTCGCCGGTCTCCGGGTCGGTGGAGGTCTCCGTGCGGTAGCGAATCTCCACTTCCTCAGTAAGCGTCAGCTGATACTGTGCTGCAAACACACGCGCCAGCTCTGCCTGAGCGCTCTGCTGGGTGTAACCTTGCAAGACGGCAGACAGAAATGCTGCCAGCTCATGAGGGTCATGGCCGATCATACCAAGGTCATAGCGATACTCGTCATACCCTGGGTGGCTGCTTTCAATGTTGTCGATTTCCTTCTGCAACTGGACTTCTCTGGCTACATAATCTGCCTCCACTGCCAGCATTTCCGGGTCATCCGACGGATAGGTGGTGCCGGAGAGAACGGAACCGATGCTCTGCGCCATCATGGAGCAGGAGGACATAGTATTCATCAGCATACAGGTAATGAGGAACAAAACCCCTGCCATCAGGAAACCCTTCTTGTGGCGCATGACGAATGCCCCTGCCTGCTGTGCCTTTTCTTTTACCGTCCTTGCGACTTTTCCGGTTTTGGACGCAGCCTGGGCGGTATTTCCGGCAGTCTGACCGGCGTGTTTGGCGGCGGCATACTGCCTTTTGATGGCCTGCTTTTGCTGCCAGCGGGAAAGCGGATTGCTGGCAAACTGGGGATTTTCCTGCAAAGATTTCTGGTACAGAACATTTACATTTGCCTTTTCCAGTTGACGCTCTGCCTGTGCTGCTTTGCGGTACGGCTTCAGCTTGTGGCTGCGATAGCCCTCCCGCACCAGATAAGCGCCGGTCTCCACCGCCTCCTCGGACTTGTGGGCGCTTTCCACGCCCACATTGTCCTGCTCTGTTTCCCGGATCTCTTTGTGGAGCTTGCCCACGACCAGATGGACGGGAGCTTCCCTGACTCCTTGAGAAACTTTGGAAGGTGGCTTTTTCTTGTCCTCAAAGGTCAGCTTCGAGGTCTTTTTTCCGGTATCCGGGTCAATGACCGTCTGCCTGACCTTTTTCTTTGGGATATTGGCCTGCGCCTTATCTGCTCTGGCCGCAGCTTTCTCCGCTTTACGGATCGGCTTTTCCAGTGCAGGGTCAGACCGTTCCTCATCAGTAAAGCGCAGGCGCGGTTCCTTATTCAAACCATTCTCCCAGCATGAGGGAGGACATCATGTAGTGCAGCTCTGCATAAATGGCCATTCCCACAGGATCGTTGAACATACAGCCGGACAGGTAGGCATAAAACTGTGCCACCACATCGGACAGGATCTTCGCTTCGGTTCCTTCCAGAACCAGACCACCCATACCTTCCTTGGCACGGATGGTGCTCCAGACCTCTGCCAAACGGAGCAGCCCCATCTGACCGGTCTCATTCAGTTCGGCTGCCTGGTCTGCCGCCGTGCGACACTCGCTGACCGCATCGGCCATGACCGTAAGCAGCTGGCTGCGCTGGGCATTTACCGCCCTGTCGAAAAACATCAACGGGTTTTTATTCAAAATGTTGGGGTTCATCATCATTCATCCTCCTTCTTTTTCAGTTCCTGGGGTTTGGTGGTCATAATGCGGTAAAGCTCGGTATTCTTCGGGAAGTGATCCACGAAAGGCAGGATTGTAGAGCCATAAAACAGCAGGCCCTCGCCCTCACCGGAGTGGGTCACATAAGATAATTGGTGTGTGGAAATACCCAGCTGCTTAGCAAGAATCTGACGGTCTCCGCCTGCCTGGTTGAGCATATACACGAAGTCGGAATTTTCAAAGATATTTTCCACCTCGCGGCTGCTCAAAAGGTCTTTGACATTCTGGGTGATACCTGTCGGAATACCGCCCCATTTACGGAATCGCTTCCAGATTTCCACCGTATAGGCGGCGGTCTGCTCCTCCTTCAAAAGCAGGTGCATCTCGTCGATGTAGTAACGGGTGGACTTGTGGGCGGCACGGTTGATGGTAACGCGGTTCCACACCTGATCCTGTACCACCAGCATACCGATTTTTTTAAGCTGCTTGCCCAGTTCCTTGATGTCATAGCAGACAATCCGGTTATCAATGTCCACATTGCTCTGATGATTGAACACATTCAACGAACCCGTCACATAGATTTCCAATGCCGTTGCAATGTACTGAGCTTCTTTTTCTTCCTGCTCCCGCAACAGGTTATAAAGGTTCTCCAAAATCGGCATATTCTCCGGCTTTGGGTCATTGAGATATTCGTTGTAAACCAGCCGTACACAACGGTCAATAATGGTTTTCTGCACCGGCTGCAAGCCCTCCTTACCGCCCACGATCAGCTCACACAAGCTGAGGATAAAGTCAGACTTGAGTGACAGCGGGCTTTCATCATCCGAATAGTCCAGATTCAGATCCATCGGATTGATATAGTTGGTTGAAGTAGGTGAGATCTTGATGACCTGCCCATGCAGACGCTCAACAAGAGGTGCGTACTCCGCTTCCGGGTCACAGATAATAACATCATCACTGGTAAGCAAAAAGCAGTTGGCAATTTCTCGTTTTGCGCTGAAGGACTTACCGGAACCCGGCGTACCCAGAATCAGGCCGTTGGGGTTTTTCAGCAGCTTTCTGTCCACCATGATGAGGTTGTTGGACAGAGCATTGATGCCGTAGTACAGAGCTTCTTTCCCGTTCTGGAACAGTTCCTGCGTAGTAAAGGGCACAAAGATAGCTGTGGAACTGGTGGTCAGTCCTCGCTGAATCTCAATCTGATTGAGACCCAGAGGCAGACAGCTCATCAGCCCTTCTTCCTGCTGGAAGTCCAGCTTGGTCAGCTGACAGTTATACTTCTGGGCAATAGAGCCTGCCTGAAAGATGTTGTTGCCAAGCTGACGGGGATTGTCCGCTGTGTTCAGCACCAGAAAGGTCAAAAGGAACATTCTCTCGTTGCGGCTCTGCAAATCCTGCAAGAGTTTTTTCGCTTCACTGCCGTAGGTAGCAAGGTCAGATGGAATGATGTCCATGTCGTATCCGGCACGGACTGCTTTTTTCTGTTCCTCGATCTTGCTGCGGTCCAGGTCGGTAATCTTCCGCTTTACCGTTTTGATGGCTTTCACCTGATCCACCGACTGAATGTGCATACTCACAATGAGCGAACTTTCCATATCCAGAAAATCAGCCAACAGACGGTCATTCAGCTCCGGTGCGAGAATCTGCAAAAAAGAAACAGCCCCGTATTTCTTGCCCATACGGAACTGCTTGCCGGTGCGGAACTCAAAGGAGCTTGGTGCAATAAAATCCTTTGTGGACAGACCGGAAGGAGCCAGCCAGTCCCATTCAAACTGAAACGGGAGTTGTTCATCCATGTGGAATACCGCATGAAGCTGAAAAAGCCTTTCTTTACCGTCCAGCGTTCTGGCAGCTACACCAAGACGCTTGAAGTTATTAAGTATATCTGTCTCAATACGCTCCAGACGGGGCTTGGCGGCTTTGATGCTGTCCGCGTCGATACCAAAGGTCAGATATTTGGTCTTGATGAGACCGTTGTTACCTCTGGCCAGCTGATTTTGCAGCATTGTGGTGTATTCCTCGCGGATACTGTCAAAGGCGTCCCTCTGGGGCGGGATGGAAATGGAGTTAGCAAAGGTCTCCTCCGATGCCGCAAGGTTCAAAAAAGACAGCTGGAAATGAATCGAGCTGTCAAAATAATTGAGGAAATCACACCAACCCTCAAAGATTGCCGTCTTATCTTCGTTTTGGGAGAGCTGATAGTTGATGTCCTGAAACTGGATGGTCTTTGTGTAGTGGCTGTCCGATATGCGGCAGATTCCGTCCGGCCACATCCGTTCATAAGGGATACTGTCCTGCGCAGATTTTCCTTTTTTGTCCGTGCGGTTAGCGCGGGCAATGGCCGCTTCGATCTGCTTCTTATCGGCGCGGGACAGCTTTTTCTTTGTCTTTACCGGCTGCACAGTTTTTTCCTCGGTTTTTCCGAACATCCGATGCAGCCATTTTTTTATTGCGGTGAACAATGTCATACACCTCCTTATCGAGCATTTCCTGCCGCTTTAATACGGCATAAAAGTTGTTGGTCTGGTAAGGTCGCTGCTTTGGACGGATTACAGCTACTTTGAGAATGTTGCCCACGATCTTTTCCAGGGGCTGTCCATGCTTTTCGTACACAGCCAGCATAAAGAAGGACAGCATAACCAGCATCATACACATAGCCGCTACACTGTTTCCGGTAGGTTTTCTGAGCAAAAAGAAAAGCGGTACGCCAATAAGCGCTCCGCCCGTGAAGCAGATAAGCTGCCGCTTGGTCAGATTGAACATGACCTTTGTTTTGACTTTTGTTAAGTCCTTGGGTACGGGTACATAAGCCAATGTGGAAACCTCCTTCCGTTTTAGTGCGCCTGAAAGACTGATTTGGCGAGACTGCCGGTTTTGAACAGCGTAAAACATAGCAGTACGGTGTAGCCCACGCAGCTCCAGATTGCCATGATGATGTCATCTTCCAGAGCGATGTTCTGCACCAGCACAGCATAAATTGCCACGCAGACGATAATGAGAAACGCCTGAAAGCCCAGTGCCAGCAGGGATCGGAGGTAATTCTGTCCCATACCGCCCCATTCTTTGCCCATCATTGCAGCCATTGGAACGGGAGCCACCGAAGTTACAAGGTAGATCTCGATCATACGGCCATAAATAACGATAAAGATACAGATATACAACGCCCACATGGTAATGCCAATAAAGAGGGATTGGAACCACAGTCCGAACAGCGGTCCCAAATCCATTTCCATCAGCCTCGGTTCCAGATCGGTCATAACTGAGGAAATGTCAATGGACGCATCCGAATTGATAATCCCTGCCGCCTGCGCCACCACGCTCTGCGCCATATCAAAGACGCCCATCACGATATTCCATGTGTTTGTGACAATGAGGATGGCGGCAGCTGATTTGAACATCCACTTGAAAATCATCCAGGTATCCACATCATGCAGGTTGTTCTTGTCTGCAATCATCTGGATCAGGTCTACGGTCATAACGATAGCCAGGATCACACCTGCAATCGGCACCATGATGGAGTTTGACAGATTCTCAATCATATTGAAAATACTGCCATTCCATCCCTGTGGGGTCTGTCCTACCTGTACGGATATGTCCGCGACCTGTTGGTTTACGCTGTCAAACATCCCCGAAAGGTTGCTCATAATACCGCCCACCAGCATTTCTTTCAGCCAATTTGTCAGGGCTTCAAGTAAGAAATCCATACGGTGTCAACCTCCTTTCCGCCGCCCCCCGCAGAGCTGCGGGAGCGGCAAGGATTTCATGCAGGAACGCTTAGACAGAGAACAGCCCGGAGAGCAGAGGTACAAGAACCATACCAACAACGGCTACACCAGCACCGGCCATAAGCTGTTTCATACCAAAATAGGTGTAAAACTCTGCTCGATGGCGGGCGGCGGCGTGTCAAGAAATTTATGGAATTTTTTTAGAACCGCCCCGGCGGGAACAGGTCAGGCCGTGACCTGTTCCACCTCCGGGATGGGTTTGAGATTAAAATGAATTTCAATAGAAATGTGTCGTGTCTTATCGCTGTCGATGTGTTCATGGACAACGATTTCTTTAATCAGACGGTTGAGGGTGGCAGCGTCCAGCTCCGTGATGTCGGCGTATTCCTGAATGGCGTCCACCCATTGCTTGGCGTCCACGGCAAGGCGGATTTCATCAGCCAGCTTCCTGCGCCCCTGTTCAACCCGTTCCTTTAGTTCAGCCTGTTCCTTCTGCGTCTTATCCAGCATGAGATTGAAGTTTGCTTCGCTGATACGTCCGGCAACCATGTCCTCATAGAGCCGCAGCACCATTTTTTCCAGTACCTCAATCCGTTCCTCGTGCTTCGTCAGGGAACGCTCCAACGCTTCCCGCTGGCCTTTCTGCTCGGCTTCACAGGTGTTGGTAAGCCGTCCGGCAACAGCTTCCCCGTCCATCAGGGCGGCCTTCGCACATTCCCGGATTTTGTTCAGCACAAGGCGGTAAAGGGTTTCGTACTCCACACGGTGCTGGGTACAGTGCTGTTTCCCATAGGCATTATAGGTCTTACAGGAATAAATCTGCTTCGGGTGCTTGTCGTTGGTGTAGCGGATAGTCAGTGATTTCCCACACTCGCCACATTTGAGAAGCCCCGCAAACAGGCTGATTTCCCCGGTCTGGCGGGAACGCTGCCGGGATTTCAGCTTGTCCTGCACGATGTCAAAGCTCTTGCGGTCAACAATCGGCTCATGCCGTTCCTCCACCACAATCCAGTCCTGCGGCTTTTTTTCCCCGATGGTGCCGATTTTGAAGCGGTAGTCCTTCTTCTGGGAAGCGATAGCCCCGGTATAGACGGGATTCATCAGGATGTCCTTGATTACCGAAAAATCCCACATATACCGCCCGTTTACCGGGTCTTTCTTTTCCCATTTAGTGCGGACATTGCGGAAGCCCCGTTCCCGGTTCCACCATGTAGGGCAAGGCACCTTCTGTTCTTCCAGCCTGCGCCGGATAAAGTTCGGGCCGTGTCCTTCCAGCGCCCAGCGGAAGATTTGCCGGACAATGGGGGCGGTTTCCTCGTCCACCAGCAGATGGTTTTTGTCCTCCGGGTCTTTCTGATACCCGAAAGGGGCGATACAGCCGGTAAACTGGCCTTGCTGGGCTTTCAGAAGGTAAGAGGAATGTACCTTCTTGGAAATATCCTTGCTGTACATCTCGTTGAGGATGTTCTTGAACGGCGCAATGTCGTTATTCTCCCGCATGGTGTCGATACCGTCATTCATGGCGATATAGCGGACGCCGTGGCGGGGAAAGAAGTCCTCAATGAGTGTGCCGGTCTGCAAATAATTTCTGCCCAACCTCGATAAATCTTTCGTTATGACAAGGTTTATCTGCCTGCGCTCGATGGCTTTGAGCATCCGTTTCAGGTCGGGGCGCTCCATGTTCAGCCCCGTGTAGCCATCGTCCTGATAGACTGCCACAACCTCCCATCCCTGCTTTTCGCAGTATTTTTCCAGCATATCCCGCTGGTTGGCAATACTGGCGCTCTCCCCGTCAAGGTCATCGTCTTTGGAAAGCCTGCAATAGATGGCTGCCCGGAAGCTGCCTGCCAGTATTGCGTCCATGTCTGTATATTCATATCCGTTCATCATAACCGTTTACCCGCACAATCCAGACGGAACACGGTTCTTCTGAACCTCATCCTTATTATACTCTAAATCTTGTGTTTTCGCAAGATTTTCTTTGCTGGTATTCTGCCCATATTTTTGGGCAATCAGGCTCACAAAGACGTCTGTGGCGTCCAGTTCGCCGTCAAAAACTGTGGTAACATGAATCTCTGTTTTCGTTTTTGCCATAGGCAGTTATCCTCCATAATAGAATAAGCCAGACAAGGAGAAGGTCGGCAACGAAGTCCGGCAACGGGCTTCAAAAAACCTGAAAACTATCTCTGTCTGGCAGTTTGGCTCTTATTTTTATTTTCTTTTATTTTTCTGTTGTTTTGGTTGCTGATAAGGGGAAAAGCCCGCAGTTACGGGGGGTTTCCCGGCAACCGGCTCGGCAACGGGAGTGCAACAGGGTCGGCAACCGGCTGCATTTTTCAGAAGGGAAGCTCCATCTGTTCCGTGACTTCCTCAAATCCTTCCGGGATTTTTTCAGCTCCGTTGCTGATGTCCGTTGCTTTCGTTTCACGCTCCCAGCCCTTTTGCCTGCCGTATTCCGGGAACACACGGGGGTTGGAAAAGTAATTCCAGCCCGTCACGCAATGGTTCATGATGTCGTTGACTTCCCGGATTTCCCATTGCTTCGGCTCGTCAAAGGGGTGGTTCAGGGCTTCCTTGAAAAGCTGCTTGGAACACACCATGCCGCCGGTATAGCGGTCAAGGTATGCCTGTATCATCCCGGCCTTGGTGTCCTCCGGCATGAAATCCCGCTGGTGTTCTTTGAGATAGCGCACCATTTCCGGGCTGAAAGACAGCTTAAAATCCCCGCTGCGGTAAACCGTCATGGCTTCTGCCCAGACCTGTGCAAGATAGGCTCTGGAAGCGGCTTCGTCCTCCAAAATGTGAACCTCGGCCTGTTCCGGGTACACCATGACCGGCAGGAAGCGCCGGTTGCCGGAACGGTCAAGGGGCAGGAAGTCAAGGGCATTGGAAGTGCCGCCGAACACACATTGCCGCAGCCTGTCCTCCGGGTGGGTTTCGTATGGGATTTTATAGACCTCCTTCTGTCGGCTTAAAAATGACTTGATTTCCTCAATGCTCTTGGCATTGGCGGTGGCAATCATCTCCGACATCTCGATAATCCAGTGGCCTTGCAGCTTGCGGTACACGTTATCATCATCCAGCTTCCGCAAATCATCGGAAAACCACTCGTCTTTTACTGCCAGCAGCCGGAAAAAGGTGGATTTCCCGGCTCCCTGACCGCCCACCAGACAGAGCATGACTTCAAATTTACAGCCGGGGCAAAATGCCCGGTGGATGGCTCCCAGCAGGAACAGCCGCAGGGCTTCATAGGTGTACTGGTCGGTGTCGGCTCCCAGAAAGTGGCGCAGGCAATAGCGGATACGCTCCTGCCCATCCCATGAAAGGCCGTTCAGGTAGTCCCGGACGGGGTGGTAGCCGTTTTCATTGGCAACAATCCCGATGGCGGCGGTAATCTTTTTCTCACTGGTAAGCCCATAGGTTTCTTCCAGATACAGGAGCAGATAGTTCATATCCGTGTCCGTGATGGCGGTGCCGATGCGGTGGTAGCCGATGGGCTTTACAATGTCCACTCGCTCGGTCAGCAGATTTTTTGCGATTGCCCCGGAAAGCAGCGGGTCATTCTGAAAGACGGTCAGGCAGTTGCGGATACTGTTGCGGACGCTGCCTTTCTCGGTGCTTTCCAGCATGGCCTTTACTTCCTCAATGCTCCGGGGCGGGGCTGCTTCTTGTATGGTCTGTTCTGCGGCCTGCCGTATCTTGGGCGGCAAGCTCTGCCATTCGTCTTTCAAGATTGCTCACTTCCTTTCCATAGTCAACGATAAGGACTGCCCGTTCCTCCATATCCGGGGAGAGCAGCACATCCAGCAGATATTCCACATGGGATTGCTTCTGCAAGGCTTCCACAAAAAGCGGGTGCCATGCTTCTTCCGGCATCTTAGGGGCATAGTCCCGTTTCCAGCGGCGCAGAAGATGGTAATAATCGGACAGCACCCGGAAGCAGTAACGCTCCATGCGGCAAAACCGCTGTTCCGGGGTTTCCTGCCGGGGTTTGGGTTTTCTCCTGCCGGGTGGTTCCCTGTCCTCATAGGGGATGGAGAACTCCTGCGCCAGCATGAGGGCGGCTTCCTTCGGACTGACAGCTTCCAGACGGGAAACAAAGTCAATCACATCCCCGTCTGCCTGACAGCCGAAACAGTGAAAGCGCCGGTCAACCTTCATGCTGGGGTTTTTATCAGCATGGAAGGGGCAGACACACATCCCGTTTCGTCCCACCCGGATTCCAAAATGCTCCGCAGCCTGCCGGGTGGTAACAGACTGCTTGACAGCTTTAAATACATTCAAATAAATCCTCCTGAAAATAAGAAAAGCGCCTGTCATTCTCGAAAAAGAAAATAGCAAGCGCCTATTAAAGTTCCATATCCTGTTTTTTCTCTGTGCGGGGCTGCTTCCGTTTCTCGGCCTGTTCTTCCCGGATACGCTGCGTCCGGCCTTTGACTGCCTGCTGGATGGACGGTTTCTTTCCCGGCTCGGCGGTCTGGCGGTACTGTTCAGACGGAAGAACCTGATTGAGCCAGTGACGCACATCCCGGAGAATCTTCACATCCTCCTGTAATGCGGACAACCGTTCCTTATATCCGGCAACTTCTCCGGCAAGCTGTGTCTGTTCCTCATTCAGCTTTTTAATGCTGTACTTCTTCTCCTTCAAATGCACCTTGAAATAACGGATAGCGGCATTATAGGCGTCCAGCTCGTCCCGATGGGCGGCGGCAAACTGTTCCCGTGGCTTCTTAAACCGGATGGCAGCATACTCCACATGAACCGGCTTATGGGCTTCAAAGTTGGCGATATGGGAAAGCAGGGTGTTGATTTCTTTCATACGCTGTTCTTTCGGCTTCATCTCTGCCCGGATGGAAACGGCCTGCCCGCTGACGGTATCCAGATAAGCGTCCAAACTCTGCACAGTGGACAGCTCCTTTTCCCGCAGATAGCGGATAGCTTCCATAACCTTGTTGAAATCGGCAACGCTGCCTGTAAGCTGGCCTTTGCTTGTCCAGCCTGTACGTTCCTCCCGGCGCAAATCCAGATATTTCCCCAGCAGCTCCGGCAGGGTGGGTTCCTTCGATTCCTGCAAGGCTTCCAGCAGGGCGGCTTTTTTCTCCTTCAGGTCTGCAATCCAGCCTTTCAGGTGGCGTACCATCTGCCGGATAGATTGCATAAGGGAATTGGCGGCTTTGATGTCCCGGTTCAAGTTGCCGATGTTGGTCTGTATCCCTCGTTTCTCCATCTGGCTGACTGCTGGCCCCATATGGACGGTGGGGATTTTATCAAGCCCCTGCCGTTCATAGGAACGAAGGTCAAGGCGCTCCGGGCGTCCGTTGGCTTCCAGATAGCGGTTAGCGGTAGCCGCCCAGCCCTGCCGCCAGATCTCTCCGTACTTCTGGTCGTTCCAGTCCACGGTATCCTCCTTGTGGCTTTTCCAGCTCCCGGACGGGAGCCGGATACGCTCGCCGTTCTCGTCAAGGTCATAAACCTTCCGGCTCTTGGGAAGCCATTTCCCGTTTTCGTCCATTGCCCGCATGGTCAGCAGGATGTGGGCGTGGGGATTCCCATTCCCTTTGTCGTGGATGGCAAAATCGGCAATCATGCCTTTAGAAACAAAAAACTCCCGGCAGTAGTCCCGGATAAGGTCGGCGTGCTGTTCCGGGGGGATTTCCCTCGGTATGGCAAGCACGATTCTCCGGGCAAGCTGGGAGTTCCATTGCTTCTCGATAGCTTCGGCGGCGTTCCACAAAGTATTGCGGTCTGCATACGCTGGTGGGGCGTGGGGCGGCAGCATGATTTCTGTATGGACAATCTCGCTTTTATGGGAATAGTATTTCTGCTTCTGGTCGTACTCGGAAAACAGCCGTTCCCCACTCTGGTAGGCGGCAGACGCAACGGCTGACTGGTGGTTGCTGCGCTGGATTATTTTTATATCATGGTGTGGACAGGGCATAGCGTTCCTCCTTCCTGTGGTTGATTTTGGGCAAAAGAAAAGCAGGAAACCGTTTCTGATTTCCTGCTTAGTGGTGTCGCTGGTAGGCGATTAGTATTCAGTTTTGAAGATTCGGGTCAGGTTGGCTCGATGATGGAAAGCTGTCTAATAGCTTAAAAGTTTTTGTTCGCAAATTTACTTGTAATTCCAGTTTCTGTTTTATAAAATCCAAAAATCAGAAAAATAATTCCAACAACTACTCCTGCAAATACGGTAGTCTGTGTAGAAATATTAAGAAGAAGTAAGGATATACACAAAACGATTTCTACCAAACCTAATGTTTTGCCAATACCAATAAAAATATTAGGTGCTATGCTTTGTGCATAATCCCAATGCTCTTGTGACTTCCGAGATGTAGGCGTATTGTATCCGTTACCGGATGTCATATCTTTTACCGGGTGCTTCTTTAAGATATATCCTACAAAAACCATAACAAAGGGTATGATGAAATTCAAAGCAATCAATCCATACATAAAACCATCTCCTTAGATAGTGTTCGTCATTAGCTTTATTATACTACGGGCAGTCCTGTTTTGGAATAGATAAATTGTAAACTTGCTGGACGGGAACAGCTTGCAGCGCAAGGTGTTCCCGGGCGGCAAGTCCACAAAGGGGTAGCTGGCGCAGCCAGCGCAGGGGAAGTGTAGCGTCCCCTGTGATGATTGGAAGCAGCCGCAACGGTGCTGAAAATCATCCGCTTTCCGCAGGAAGCCCCCGGCAGGGCGCAACGCACCGGCTTGACCGGTGTATAGTTGCGCCCTTACTCCGTAAGGGATTCCCCGGCTACCCGCCCTTTCACGCTTTCTGCAACTATTTCCTTCATGCCACTTTGAGAAAATGCCTGTTTCAGAATGTCCATCACATCCTCGTCTGTCAGCACTTCCGGCCTTAAAAGGAAACTTTCCAGCATAGCTCCTCTGGTACAGAGCCGGTGCGTCCGTTCCTTCCGGGTAAGCTGCTTCACCTGGTGTTCCAGTATTTTTTCTTCATGCTGCGCCCGCCGCAGTCTGGCTTCGCCTTTGGCAATCTCCTGATTCAGCTTTTCCAGCTTCTCATTTATCATGGCAGCCCTCCTTTGGGAAGCAGCGTGTAAATGCGGTTTGGTTCTCCCACACCCCGGCGCACCCGCAGGATAAGCCCGATGTCCTCCAATTCTTTCAGGGAACGCTTCACAGTGACGGGGCTGCGGGAGAGGGCTGCCGCTAATTCCATGATAGGAAAACGGACAAACAAAATGCCGTTGCTATCCTCTATCCCTGCCGTAAGGGTGGTGTTCAGCAGACGGGCATACATGACTTTTGCTGTGCTGCTGATCGGCAGCCGAAGCATTGCGGCGGGTAGCGGCATACAAGGCGGCAGAACCGTGTCTGCGCTCATAAATTCAAATTCCATTTAACTGATTTTCTCCTTTCGCTTGGCTCGTTTTGACAGGTAATGGGGGCAGTCTATCACGACAGCCCGGAAACTCTGCTTGCACTTATGCTGGCACTTCCGGCACAGGTCGTTGTAGGCCACACGCCCCCGGTCATTGAGGAAGAAGGAAAGCTCCAACTTCCGTTTCTTGCTCATTCTCGGCATAGTGCCTCCTATCATAGAAAATCCGCCCATTTCAGCCGTAACAACGGGAACAGGCGGATAAAGGTTTTTGGTGTCATGTTTCGGGGCGATTTTCAAGGAAAATACGGCCATAGAGCCGCTTTGAAATGCCCCATAGTATTACGGACGGGGCAGACTACACCCCGCCGATTTGTCGTGTTTGGGTAGCGTTTTGGTATCAGTTCTGCCGGGTTGTCCTGCTGTCGTTCCTGCCCCTGAATCTCACAGCGGCGTTTCGTTCCCGTTGGTACGCTCGCTGCGGTCAAGGTTCCTCCATTTCCTTGCCGCAGGTCGTTGCGCTACATCGCCGGGGAGCATATCCCATCAGGCCGGTCATTCGATTGGAAATAATCCATCGATGAACTGACTTAATCATAGCTCATTTTTGAACCCTTTCCCGTATGTCCATAAAATAGGAAAACCGCCCCAAAATCGAAAAATTCCACGATTTCGGAACGGTATATGGTATAATAAGGAATAACAGCGGCAGCCAGCCGCAGGAAGGAGCGATGTGTTTATGAAAACCCGCATTTCCGTACAGGAACGCCTGAAAGATTTACGGGTGGAACGGGGCTTGAATCTGGAAGAACTGGCACAGGAAACCGGCATTTCAAAATCAGCCCTCGGCAGTTATGAAAACGACAACGACGAATACAAGGAAATTAACCACGGCAGCCTGTTGAAGCTGGCAGACTTCTATCAGGTGTCGGTTGACTATCTGCTCGGCCTTACCAATAATCGGAGATATGAAAACACCCCGATAGAAGAATTACATTTGAGTGATGAAGTCGTGGAACTGCTGAAAAGTGAACGCTTCAATAACCGGCTGCTGTGTGAGATTATCTCCCATGAAAAATTTAAGGAATTGCTGGCAGACGCAGAAATCTATGTGGACGGGATAGCAACCATGCACTTCCATGACACAAACAGCTCACTGGCTGCTTTACGGGCTATGGTACTGGAAGAACACCCCGAAGCTGCGGCAGACCGGGCAATCAAAGTGTTGGAAGCCTGTCAGATAGAGGAAGAAGATTTTTTCTGCCATGTGACGCACAAAACATGGGACGTCATTCTCCATGATATACGCAAGGCGCACGAAAATGACAGCGAAAGTGCGCCGGATACCACGCCTGCCGATGAACTTATACGGGAAGTACAAAAGGCCATGCAATCTCCGGGGGACAGGGTTCAGCAATTCACGGAGATATTCTGCAAGGCGTTCCGGCTCAAATACAAGCGGCTCTCACAAGAGGAACGAAGCCTTTTGAAAAAGCTGTTCAAGAAATCCCCGCTGATAAAACAGTCTGGTATGAACTTCCGGCGCAGGCCGTGGAAATAAAAACAGCCGTTGTAGGATTTTGTTCCTACAGCGGCTGTTTTTATTTATGAATCTTCTCCAACAAAAGACAGGATATTTTCATCAGTTTGTAATGTAATTGTTGCGCTTTCTGAATCATCAGAATAAACTCTTGTTCCATATACGCCTGTAACAGGCTCCTCTAAATTTTCAAAAGTTAATCCGAGTTTCGAAGAAGAATTGTCAATCTTTTCAAGCGAATATGTACCTGTCCATTCTTGTTTATGAGTGTTATCTGTTAAGATAAAACTTTTTTCTTCAAAACTCAATGTCAAATCCAATACTGGTATGTCATCATGCACTGAACCTGAGAATAACATATTACCATCTAAATCAGTAATAAATTCTAAAGACCAGTTATATGATGATACCGACCGAGTTTGGGAAGAATCACACGAACATAAGCCTACACACATAAAAAAACATACGCATATTGCCAATAACCGTTTCATTTTACCTATTACCAACCTTAATTCACAACTGTTTTGCATTTAATTAGGGAAGTGTCACAGGGTAAGAAATAGCGAAAGCTCCACCGCCTGCCAAGGCATTATTAGCGGTAGCAACACCAGAAACAGAAACCGTTCCCTTATCTCCGCTATTACCTGTTCTTCCAGTATCCACATCAGTTTCGATTGTTTCTTCACCGTCGGCTAATTCTGCAAATGCCGTATTGGTGGATTTTTTGTTCATAAGCACATTAACTGTACCAGTCATACCAGTGAACTCCGGTTTTGGAGATTCATACCACGGTACATACAACTTCACATGAACTTGAATCCCATCATCCTCATCATAAGTTGCATAAGAGTTAATACGAACATTAGCGACTGCTCTTTTGGTGACACCATCGGAAATCATAACATCGGTTAAGTATCCGTCATATTCTCCAATGACTACCGGCTGTTGAGTATCCGTTATTTCCGTTGTTGTTTCCGCTGCAAAAGCAGGAACCGCACTCACAGAAAAAAGCATACAAAACGCTACCAACGAGGTAAACAATCTTTTACTAAATTTTTTTATAAACAATACTCCTTTCTAAAATGACCAGAACCTACATTTTTTGTATTCAGTTATTGGCAATATGCTACTAACCTGCAAGCACACTCTCAAATCATAAAATGTTTCAAATGTACTTGTTTTATTTTATGATAGCACTTATTTACATTGGGTGCAATAGAAAATATACACCATTAAAATTTAATTTTTTGTGCAAATCGAATCAAATATAAAATTATATCGCTTTAGATATTGTCCTGTTCTAATTTAATCACATTCATAATACCACAATTCAAGGCTTCACAAATGCGAACCAGCGTTTCCATGCTGATATTCTTTCCCTTGCCCATGTTGGCAATCATATTTGTGGTAAGACCGGCGGCAAGCCGCAAATCCTCTTTCCTCATGCCACGCTCTTTCAGTGTGTTCCATAGTGGCTGATAACTAATGTGCATAGGCTTCCCGCCTTTCTTTCCATCGTCAAGTGTTTTATACCCATTATAGCAGAAATCTTGCGTTTCCACAATATTTCTTGACTACACCGCCGGTTCCGTCTGGATTGTGCTTTTCCTTTCTCCGCTTTTATTACATCTAATTAGCCATGAGCTGCTTCATGCCCTGAGATTTAGCGCCAGGGTTGTCGTTGCCGTAACCTTCCAACAGGTTGATGACACCCCAGATACCAAGACCAGCGCCCAGAGCGATAACGAGAGTCTGAAGAACGGTAATTGCCTGTTCAAAAAATGCCATAAATAATATTAGCCGGAATCATTTGAATGATTAGTTAGGTTTGTTTCATAAGCGCACAAAAGCCGGAACAATCTGCCCTCGATCTATGAGAGCCTGATTCCGGCTGTCCTCCTTTTTCATTATTTTGTTGATGATTGTCCGCTTTGTACGCCAATGGCCTCAACAGAGGCAGTTGCGGCAAATAGATACGATCACTCCTTTCTCAGCGGAACCGTATTACACGCCCTCCGTGTCTACTTCATATACATCGCAGACCTCATCAGGCTTGAGTTTTAGTCTGGCAGACAAAAATGCTTCAATATCAAAGGTATTTCGCTTGTCTGCATCAGCTGTGTATTTGAAATTAGGGTGTCTGATAATGTCATACTTGTCTGAAAGAAACGGACGCACACCGCGCAACTGCAAGATGCACTTGCCGCCATCCATAACTGCCAGCTCGTCCTGGCTCATCAGCTCTTTTCCCAATTTCTGATAGTTGAGCGAGTGGGAGGTCTCCCGTCCCCGGCTCTCTCCGGTGTTGTAAGTGTCTATGGTCTCCTTTCCCAGAACAGCCGCCAGCTCTTTCAGCGTTGTTGGCTCTTTGCCACCCAGGAAGATGGAAGTATCCATATTGCCGATGATGGTATCGGCATTATCTTTGTAAATTGCCTTGAGCTGGCTCTGTGCCTGCAACACCAGACAGGCAGAGATTTCACGGCTTCGGATGGTGGCCACCAGCTTTTCCAGCTTCGGAATCTGCCCGATGTTAGCACACTCATCAATCAAACAGCGCACATGAACCGGAAGCCTGCCGCCATACACATCATCGGCCTTTTCACAAAGCAGGTTGAATAACTGGGTGTAGCACATGGAAATGAGAAAGTTAAAACTGTCATCCGTATCACTCATAATGAGGAACAGGGCCGTTTTTCTGTCTCCCAGCGTATCCAGTTCCAACTCATCGTAGGATGTAACCTCGCGCAACTCTGCAATATCAAATACGGCCAGACGCGCACCGCAGGAAATCAAAATCGACTTAGCGGTTTTTCCAGAGACAAATTGTCAAGGACTTTTTAATCAAATTCACAGAAAACTCACAAAAGGTGCCAGAAGCACTGTATGGCTCCTGACACCTCATTTAACAGATTACATTTTTCCGTTCAGCAGGTCTTTGCAGAGATACGCATAGTCTGGCAGCTGGTTGATATATGGCTCCCAGAGCCGCTTGATTTCGGCTAACTCCAGCGGGTCGGCTGCTTCCAGTGCATGATCGTTGCCAGTCATATATAAAACATCCGTAGCAACATCATCCAAACACTTGCCGCAGAGATCGGCGGCAGATTCTATCCTGATACCGGTATCCACATAGACTGGATTTACGCCAATCGTCAGCCAGACATAGCCCACCTTGTCCGACCAGAGCAATTCAAAATCAGGGCTTTGCCGCAGATGTTCCGCAAAGACTTCCTTTACTCGCTCAATTTCATGTTTCTCTTTTTCTGTGTAAAGCATTTTCATGTCCTCCTTGACAAAAATTTTGGTGCGTACCATCATCAGTTTAGCACAAGGCGGCTTAGTTTATCAGTCTGTCACATCTGCTGAATTTCATTTTTGAGCATACGCTTGATTTTATCGCTCATGGTTTCTGTGCTGGTATTGCTGAAATGGACATGAACCTTGTAGGTCGTCTTGCCGATTTTCTTTACCATCGCTGGCGTGTTTTCCGGCGCTCTGGCCGCAGCAGCGGCGTCTGCCATCTGCATAGTACGGGGTTCTTTGTTCATAGCGCTCCTTTCTCCGAACGGGTCTGTGCCGCCCGGTAAAAAATCAATCGTGCTTACTGTTTACAATGTCTTTTGCTGCCTGTCGGGTGACACCGGCATTTTCTTCCCGGAAATTCTTCCCGTCAAAGAGGATCGGCGCACACCGTTCCAAAATACGGTCATAGATACGGGCGTGGGCCAGATCAGGCGGATTTTTCAGCTCGGACAGTTTCAAGTTTGTTGTGATAATCATGGGTCTGCGGCTGCGATAGCGGCTGTCGATGACGAAAAACATCTGCTCCATAGCATATTCGGTACTGCGCTCTACACCCAGATCGTCAATGATAAGCAGGTCATATTCGTCAAAGCTGGCAATAAACTCCGACCTGTCCTCAGAGAACATCCCGGTCAGGCGGTTCAGAATGGTGGGAAAGTTCGTCATCAGCACCGGCACATCCTGGTCAAGCAAAGCATTGGCAATACATCCGGCGAAAAAAGATTTGCCGGTTCCCACATCTCCAAACAGCAAAAGCCCGATATTGCTCTTATATGCCTCTTTCCAGTTCTCCACATAGGCATGAGCCTTGTCCATCAATGGGTTTTGCCCGTTATCATTGGAAAATGTGTAGTCGTACAGATAACGGTCTTGCAAGCCCTGTGCCTTTCGGCGTTTGATACGCTCCATGCGGCGCTGCCGTTCTTCAGCAGCCTTGCGCTGCTCCTCAGCCTCCCGCTGGCACTGGCAGATGCAGCGCGGCATAAAGTAGCCGGATTTCCCAAAGCATGGCACAACGGTCTGCCTCTGGCCGCCGCATTTCTTACAGTGGATGAGACCGTCTGACGGATCTATATACTCGTCCTCAGCCAATTCCACCCCGGCAGCTGCCTTGTCGATGAACGCCCGGATTTCTGCGGTAATCTCAATCATACAGTTTCATCCTCCTTTACGCTGTAATCCCGGTTGCGTGAGGGTGTGACCGTTTTTTTAGCGTCCTCACCGGCCCAACGCCGGATGGTCGCTGCATGGCTCTGATAACGCTTGCCAGTAGAAGCCATGTACTCGGACAGCTTTTCGATGTACTGTTCCCATACAGCAGGAAAGCTGACCTGCAAGTCTGCCAGTTCTTCATCCGTCAGGAAAACATTCTGGTAACGGCCATAGGTGTGGGAAGGGTGCCCCGTTTCAGGGCGTACCTTCTCTATCTCTCTCTTTATCTCTATCTCTTTCTCTAACTCTATCTCTATCTCTGGTGGACGAATGTCGGACAAATGTCCGCCACTTGTCCGGAGCGCAGAAAGAGCCTTATTTTGAAGCCTTGCAGCCCGCTTTCGCTCGGCCTCGGTAGAGGACTGGCCTATTAAAAGTTCGATGTTGCTCATGTAGAATGTGCCGCTGTCCAGCACTTCCACAAGACCCAGCTTCAAAAAGATCTGCAAGGCTCTCTCCACAGTGCCGATCTGCTGGCGGGTAATGGTAGCGATCATCTGCGCTGTGTAAGGGATGTCCTCGTCAAGCTGGAGCCGCCCGCCATGTTTCAGCGATTTCAGGTACAGCTTGAGCAGAATGTTGGAATACAGCACACCGTCCTGCATACTTTCCAGCAGCACGATGGAGTCATCGTCAAAATAGTTCTCTTTGAGTTTCAGGTAGTAATATTTTCGATTGTCTGACATGGGTTCCTCCTTGGGGTTCGTTTTGGGCTTCTGTACGCATTTAGAGGGCTGTTTTGGGGGCCAGAGGATAAATCTATCAGGCCCCCGCCGACGCCCTCGAAAAAGTCCTTGATTTACGAGGGGTTTTCGGCCCCTAAAGCGTGACACTTGGCCCTCTGTTTGCGCTTGCGCTGGGCGGCCTTGATACGCTTCATGCGTGCGGCACATTCCGGGCAGTATTTAGCCCGGTTAGAACCGGGGGTAAACAGCGCCCCGCATACGGCGCATTTCTTAGCATTCAGCCGGTGGAACAGCGCCGTTTCCAGTTCCTTATCCTGCGGCAATACCGCCGCCCGAAACCACCTGCACAACAGGGAGTAGGAAATGGACTGGACACAGATACATTCCTCCCCATCGTCCAGGGCGATACAGTTTCCGGCAATGTAGTTGCAGCACTCATGCACCAGTTTCCGCGCTCTGCGGTACTGGCGGTAATCCATGACAGGGATAGGTTCAGTCTTGTTGTTCTTCATAAATGATTTCTTTCATAAAGCAGGTAACCTCCTTGAATGAATTTATTGTTAAATATTCGTGCAAAGTATTGTTTTCTTCGTGCAAATGGCATATACTATAATTGCCAGCAGAAAGGGGTTGATCGTATGGCTGGAAATACCACAAACATCAGTATCCGCATGGACGCAGATTTGAAAGCGCAGGCGGACGCACTGTTTACGGAACTTGGCATGAACCTGACTACGGCGTTTAACATCTTTGTGCGCCAGTCGCTTCGTGAAGGCGGCATTCCCTTTGAAGTAAGGCTGGAACAGCCGAACAAAGAAACGGTTGCTGCCATGCTGGAAGCGGAAAGGATTGCAAAAGACCCGTCTGTAAAGGGCTACAATGACCTTGACGAGTTATTTGCTGACCTGAAAAGATGAAAGAAACCAAATATACCGTCAAGTACACGACCAGTTTCAAAAAGGACTACAAACGAGCCATCAAGCGTGGCTTGAAGATTGAGCTGCTGGAGCAGGTCGTAGCATTGCTGGCAATGGGCGAACCGCTGCCGGATAAGAACCGTGACCATGACCTGTCCGGCGATTGGGCAGGTCATCGGGAATGTCATATTCTCCCGGACTGGCTGCTTGTCTATCGCATAGAGGATGATGTTCTGGTGCTGACGCTGGCCCGCACCGGCACACACAGCGACTTGTTCGGCAAATAAACAGTCTGCCGCCGTATGGGGAAACCTGTACGACGGTTTTTCTGTATGCAAAAGTATGTCGTGAAACGCGACGCACTTGACAGGGGTACGCCAAAACGCGGTAGCCTTTACCGCTCCGGCCCACGGTCGTGAGACTTGTCCCTTTCCTGTCGGGACAGCTGCTCGGCGGTTTTGCGGAGCCGTTCCACTGCTTTCAACTCCTCCCGCATGGATTTCATGGCAAGCGTGTCCGTCTGCTTTCCGGCGGCCAGCTGGTCGATTTCCCGCTGCCATGCCTTCGGGGTGATCCCCTCGCCGCTGTCTTTCAGTTCTTTCAGATACCGGGCTGCTGCATCATACAGGATCAGTTCCCGGCTGTGGCGCTGCTCAAACTGTTCCCGTTTTTCCGGTTTTACTTTGGCAAGCTGCTTGTGGATGGACTTGTACTGGTTGTACTGTTCCCACATCTCCCCGCGTTCGGTAAGAATGGCGATCCGGCGCTCAGCCTTGACGATCTTTCCCCGCAGGTCATAGTAACAGCTGTTCATATCAGCGATTTTTTCATGAAGCTGCTGCATAGACTGGATGCCGTTTACCTGCAAAAAGCTGAATAGTGCAGCGCTTTCCTGCAAAGCCCGGATTTTGCCGGTGCGGGTGTCGGGCCGCTTGAGCTGCTGCTGGGCCTCCCACAAGTCCATCATGCTGGGCTGCTGGCCCTCCGGCTTTTCTGCCTCGGCCTTCGACCAGTTGTAAAGGCGGGTAATGCGGGCCTTGATTTCTTTCAGCAGCTTGTTGTCGGCGGCGATTTGCCGGTTGACTTCCCCCTTGCCGGTGCGGATGCCGCGCTTCTCCATCTGGCTGGCCGCTGGCCCCAGGTGGACAGAGGGGATTTTATCAATGCCCCGGCGCTTGTAGCTGCGGTGGTCTACCAATGCAGGCTGACCGGCGGCCTCCAATGCCCGGTTGGTATAAGCCGCCCATGCTGCCCGCCAAATCTCCACATTTCCTTTGTCGTTCCAGTCGGTGGTGTCCTCCCGGTGGTTCTTCCAGCCGCCTTTCCCGTCCGGGATACGCTGGCCGTTCTCGTCCAGGTCGTATGCCTTGCGGCACTTCGCGCCCCATGCGCCATTTTCTTTCAGGGGCCGGACGGTCAGCATGATATGGACATGAGGGTTGCCGGTTCCCTTGTCATGGATAGCAAAGTCGGCGCACATTCCTTTGTCTACAAAGTTGTCCTTCACATAGGCACGCACAAGGGCAAGCTGTTGTTCGCCGGACAGTTCACGGGGTAAAGCTGCCTCAATCTCGCGGGCAAGCTGGCTGTCTCTTGCTTTCTCGATTTGCTCCACGCTGTTCCAGAGGATAGAACGGTCTGCAAATTCCGGCGGGGCGTGGGCAGGCAGCATGATCTCCGCATGGACAATGCCGCCTTTCCGGGTGTAGTCGTGGATCATTCCGTCCCATTCATTTGTCAGCTTGGTTCCACTGCGGTAAGCAGCTGCGGCAACGGCTGAACGGCCTGCGCTGCGCTTGATGATACTGACGGGGATATGACAGAAATCTATGGGGAACACCTCCTTTCAGTGAGGGGATAACAGGCTCTGTGGAGCCGGACAAACGCAAAGCGGGTGTTTGGCTGCGCAGAGCACACAAGGGGTTTGGGGAGCGTAGCTTCCCATCGCGGACGAAGTACGCAACGCCCCCGGCAGGGCGCACAGCACCGGCAACGGTGTATAAGTGCGCCCTTGTAAACAAGGGACTTATGGCATATCCCCGGATTTTGGCAGGTTTGCAGTCAATTCCGCAGCCCCCGGAAGATAGGACAGGGCAATCAGAAATGCTTTGACCTCTGCGCCGGAAAGGCTGGAAGCCAGCGGGAAAATCCCCTCCAAAATGGCTCCGCGCTCAATCAGGCGGCGGGTGCGAACCCTGCGTTCTTCGTTTCGTTGCTTGTTCTCCAAAATCTTCTTGCGGTTTTCAAGCTGCCGGATCTCCTTCAGGACTTCCTGCCGTTCTTCTTTTGGGGGTTGGGCTGTAATTTTTTCGTTCATGTCATGCACCTCTTTTCTTTGGAAACGCTTATAGATTGACCGTCCATTTCTGACGCGCAAAGTACCGGCGCAGCCTCCGCAGTGCAGCGTGGATGGATTTTCCCGCCTGTGATGGTGTGATACCCTCCATTGCGGCAATATCTTTCACTTTCATACCCAGCATATAGCGGGCGTGGACACGGCGAGCCTGCATAGGCGGCAGGGAAGAAATGGCTTCATACAATCGCCGTATCAGTTCTTCGTATTCGGCTAATTCTTCTTTTTCTATCAGATGATCCTCCGGCGATGGCTGCGCCCAGCCGATTGCAGCATTTTCGATTCCATCGTTACAATCGAGGGAGTAAAACGCCTTATACCGGAACATCTTGCGTTCTCTGGCGGCCTCGGCTCTCTTATCCAGAAGAAACGCTTCGACGATCTCATCGGACACCTCCACAAAAATGTCCTCTTTGCAAAATGGATAATATTGTTTGAGATTGATGGTCTGCATAGGCACGCCCTCACTCTGTTTGAAAAAGGTCATCATAGCAGCGGCGCATATTCCGCAGACCCCGACGGATGGAAACGCTGACCTTGCTGCTGTGGACGCCCTCTCTCCGGGAGATTTCCGGCTGCTTGATACCGGCAATGTAGTAGGCGTGAACACGGCGGGCCTGTGTCGGAGTGGCATGAGCCAGAGCCACCGGCAGAGCTGCTATCAGGTGCAGGCGGGTGGTCATTTCTTCTCGTTCCAGCAAAATATCTTCCGGCGATCTGCTGTGTTCCAGTGCGTAATTTTCCAGCCAGCTGTATGCCTCCAGAGAGTAGTAGGCGCGGTGGTAGACTTTCCGACGCTCATAGTTCTCCATCTCCCGCTGGGCCTGATACATCGCTGCCCATACCTCGTCCGTAACATCCACAAACTCGTCATGCCGGTAGTGGGGATACATCCACCGCAGATTGATTGTTTTCATAGGCTTACCTCCTGAAAATCGGAGAGGCGGGCAGCTCGTCCGCTGTCCGCCCCTCGCTGAGATAAGGGAAATGATCCCTTTCACTTGGTAGCCAGAAAACAGGTCATTCGTTAAGCCTGTTTTCAAAGAAATTTATAAATTTTTTTCTGACTGCCTCCACACTTTGATAAACAGCCACTTTGGAGCAGCCGCACAGCACACCGATCTCTGCAAGGCTCAGCCCGTCAAGCGCATAGAACAGGAACCGGCGGCGCTGGGCCTCGGTACAGGTATCCAGCACAGCCATCAGCTCATGCAGCGTTTCCATACGGCAAAGGTATTCTTCCGGCGTTTCGCCGTAGGCTCCTACACCCTCGGTGGTAATGATGTACTCGTCAAACTCCCGGCCATCCCAATGCCGCCGCTGTTCATGGAACAGGTTCTCCGTTTTGTGATCTGCCCGATCAAGAAATTCATAGACTTCCAGCGTGACCTCCACGGCCACAGCTTGTCCGTTATAATTGATGGTAACTTCCATCTGTCCTTCCTCCATTCAGACTTTTTTGGGAAAATCTGAATGGGGTGGTGGGGCGCGGCACCGGGGATAAAGTTCGGGCCATGCTGACCCGATGTTCCGGCTCCATAGGGACAAAAAAGCGCCCGGACAGCATGAAGCGATTCGAGCGCAAAAAATACGGTATTCAGTTACATTGTGACAATTTTCGCACCGGCTGCCAGACGGGGGCTGTTCGGTGGCCGGGCTTTTTTTGACGATAGTGCAAATATCGTCTGAATTTGTCGGCGGTCAGTGTGCTTCATGGCGGCTCCCTCCTAAAGCCGCCGTGTCAGCATATAGGCGTCATTCCTTTGTCGAGGGCATAAGAAACGGCGGCCTTGATTTTGTCAAAGCCGCCGGTTGTATAGGCGTGTCAAAGAACTGCTGCACGACGGCTTTTTTTCTTTTGCCGTCGTCCGGCAGATTTTACAAATCATTGTTCTTTCTGTTTAATACAAGAAGTAGAACAAATGAAAAGCATAGAATTGCAATTAGCACACCAATACTCAACGATGGTGTATATATGATCTTATCATCATGTGCATAATTTGAAAGAACCAGTCCGGTTGTCATAGGATACAAATTGACCAAATTGCGGTCAGCAAGAAATATCCCGCAAAATCCATAGAAAAATGAGAATATTACGCCAGACAAAAACCTATTTTGTTTACCTGCGGTTATAATAATAATGGGGAGAACCGCAATGTAACAGCAGGTGCTTACAATAAATAACTGCTTAAAACTTATTGCACATGAGGCAATGTTTATATCTTCACATCCCATGAATAATGCAATTAGCAATGTAATAACGGAACTGAAAATCCATTCTATAATTACCAAACCGTAACCGACAATAATTTTAGACATGATAAGTCGGATTCTCGAAACTGGAATTACAAGTATATTCTTTAATGTAAAGTCGGTATATTCACGATTGATAGAATAGCCGACTACCAAGACGAAAGTGAAAGGAAGGAACAAGCTAAAATGGTTCCAAATTACTCCTTCTGAAAGTCCTGCATAACTCACTATACTATTTTTTGTACCAGTTAATTGAAATACTGCCAGAATAATTGAAAAGAAGATTGATACAATTCCCAGCCAAACAATGTTGTAGCGTTTGTATTTTAAGAACTCTGTTTTGATTAGTCTAATCATATTCAACACCCCCTTCATATCTCTTGCTTTTTGGTAAGGATGATTGAGAGAGAAAGCGAAGCGATTGCTGTAATGATTAAAACACCAATACACGCAGGAGAACTTAAAAACCAATCATCTAACCCGTAAGTAGGGCCGGTAGTCATGTGAGGTAATGCCCATCTAAAAACAGCAGACAAAGGCGACAAGACATTCGACATCGCAAATACAAAAGCAAAACTGGCACTTGCATATACAAACGAGATAATAATTGAAAAAACGTAGCCTTTCTTGCTAAGGCTTACAATCGCAATAATAGGCAGGATAGAGATGGCTACCATAAGACTAATTAGGATGCCCATGAAAAGTCTGTTAGCGAAATGGTCTACATTCCCAATAATTAAACCACCTATTAAGGTTGCCCCGTTTGTTGCAAGTGAATATACAACCGAGAAAATCAATACTGTAATTACTTTTGCAATAATCAGTGAGGCCGGTGACACTGGAACAGTACTAATATTCTTTTGTGTCCCGTTTGCTTTTTCTGTATAAAACAATATGGAACTAAGTATACCTAAAACTGTTGGAAGCAATAAAAAATACCCGAAAACACCAGTATTGAGATAGAGCCAATTAAATCCCAAATTGCTCCTTGCTGCAAAGATTGTCATAGGGATTGGAAATAGTATTGCAGCAAAAATAGTAAGGATAATAAATTTCCTTCTTTTTAATTTCAGAAATTCGCAAAATACAAGCTCAAGCAATTCCTTCGCCCCCTGTCACACGCTTGAAGTAATCTTCAAGACTTTCTTCACAAGTATGCGCCTCCGATACCTCCAATCCGTTTTCTACAAAGGCAGTTACAATTTTCCCCACAGGCAGATCAAGGTTGTGCAGGCGCAGATTGTGGTCGTCCTGTATGGAAAAATGGTTTTCATGGAAATTGCGTTCCAAAATTCTTGCCGCCTGTGCAGTATCAGAGAGCGTAAACCGGATATGCTTACTGCTTTTTTGCTCCAGTTCAGCAAGGCTTTCTTCTTCCAGCAATGCGCCGTGGTCGATAATTCCAATATCGTCAGCCAGCAAGGAAATCTCCGAAAGAATGTGACTGGAAATCAAAATGGTTTTTCCTCTTGCGTCGCAAAGCTCCCGAATAAAGGAGCGTACTTCTGCAATACCGATAGGATCGAGACCGTTGATCGGCTCATCCAAAATTAAAAGTTCTGGATCGTGCATAACGGCAAGGGCGATGGCAAGCCGCTGCTTCATACCAAGAGAATACTGTGAAAAGAGCTTTTTATCTTTGTAAGGCAGTCCTACCAGATCCAGAGCATCTTTGATGGCATGATTGTTTGGTACGCCCCGCAGGGTAGCAAAGATACGCAGGTTCTCTGTGCCGGTCAGATTGGGATAAAAGCCGGGAGACTCAATCAAGCTACCAATACGGGGCAGCAATTTCTTTTCATTCCCCTGCAAGGGTTTCCCCCAGATTTTGACCTCCCCGGAAGTCGGCTTCGTTAAGCCCAACAGCATTTTCATGGTAGTGGTTTTTCCGGCTCCGTTTCTGCCCAGCAGACCATAAATTCTCCCACGCTTCACATGGATATTTAAGTCAGCCACACTCTTTTGTGAGCCATATTGCTTCGTCAGATTTTTTGTTTCAATGATGTAATTTGTATCCATATTCAAAACCTCCTGTTCTGTAAGGTATTCTATCACGCCAACCTTGCATTAACCTTGCCGCAACCTTGCATTAACCTTGCAATTTGAAATCCGGCAAAAATGACAAAGGTTCCCGCCATAAAGACGGGAACCCGCTTAAATCTCCAAAGGAAAAAGCAACATAAATTCAGTTCCTTCTCCCGGAAAGCTTTCAACTGTTATGCTTCCACCCATCTTTTCTACAAGCTGATGGACAATAGAAAGACCAAGTCCGCTTCCTTTTTCGGAGCGTCCTTTATCACACTTATAAAGCCGTTCAAATATGTGTTTCAAATCGTCTTTCTCAATTCCTACTCCATTATCCGCCAGCAGCAGCTCCATGTTATTTTCCTTCTTTGACAGGACAATTTTGATTTTGTCTGCATGGCTGTGAGCGATTACATTTTGAATGAGATTGTTGACGATCCTCATATAGCTGTCCATATCCAATCTTACCCGGACAGGCTGTTCGGGAATATCAATGTCATAATCAACCTGTTTATCCTCAAAAATCGGTATCCAGTCAATCAGGATATTTCTTGTCAGCTCTGCGGCCTCAACGCTCTGGATTTCCAAAGCAAACTCATTGGAATTTAACTTGAACCAGTCAAAGAGCACATCAATATATTCTTTCAGATCATGGGCTTTCCGTCGGGCGGTTTCAATATAAT
>ERZ809744.45-NODE-45-length-65688-cov-10.6003_pt1 | contig 65688 bp, 64 predicted proteins | sample MGYA00520454_ERZ809744 | MGnify/ENA primary metagenome ERZ809744 (study PRJEB31588, sample SAMN03401198) | human gut metagenome | study: EMG produced TPA metagenomics assembly of the PRJNA231909 data set (A prospective, longitudinal analysis of the... | reverse complement strand
GCCAAAATCCCGAGACATACAAGCCAAAATTCCATTGCCGCAGGCAATCTGGAATGAATTTTGGCTACGTTACTGTGAACGGAGTGAACAGTAACGAAAAAGCTGAAGAGCGGATTGTTGCGCGGATGTGTTTTGTGGTGTATAATTAAATGCAATAGGCTTGTGAACAGTAGCTCTGTAATTTAAGCAAGGATATAAGGTGAACAATTTTGAAAAAGACGATAGAAGAACTATTAAGTGGAAATTTCAGACATGAACATCCGCAGCTCCTTTTTTCGCAGGACAAAATAGAAGTGACTCTGAAAGCAGGTGATGTGTACAAAGGGGAACTGTATTTCGGAACAGAGGATAATCAGAAAATACGTGGATATATTACATCTTCCAACAGGCGCGTGGTACCGGGAACCGAGAAATTTTCGGGAACTACGGTGAGACTGCAGTATGGAATTGACGGTGCGGGGATGCACCCGGGTGAGAGACATGAGGGATGGCTTTGTTTCACCACAGACATTGGAGAATATAAGCTGCCATTTCTCATTCAGACAGAGAAAGCAGAACTGAAAAGTGCAGCCGGAGATGTGCCGGATATGGATACCTTTGTGAATATTGCAAAGGACGATTTTAAAGAAGCATATCGTGTTTTTACAGACCGCAGATTTGAACTTCTGTTAAGAAATGCCGGACAGAAAGAGAAAGCTCTTTATAAGGGACTCTCAAAACAGCCTGTGACATTTCAGCATGTAGAAGAGTTTCTGATCGGAACGGGAAAAAAGGATCCTGTAAAAATTGAACTGAAGGCAGATCAGAACAGCTTTTATGATATCAGTGAATCTGTCCGCGAAACTTTTGCAGTCCAGAGGAGCGGATGGGGACATCTCAGGCTGGAGGTAGAGGCGAAAGGCGATTTTCTGGAAGTTTCCAGGCATGTGGTCACAGATGAGGATTTCATAGGAAGCTATTATCAGGTGGAATATGTAATCCGTAAAGAAAAGCTGAAAAAAGGACGTCAGTTTGGTGAAATCACTGTGAAGAGTCCTTATCAGCAGCTGACTTATCAGATTACTGCATCCATGGAATCGAAAGTGCAGCTCAAAACAGAGATTCATGTGAAACGGCATAAGCTGGAACTGTTACGTGACCTTGCAGAATACTCCTGCAAAAGAATGGACAGTAAGACATGGATCGGCAGCAGCAGATTTGTCCTTAATCAGTTAAGGGAAGAAGGCTGTGATTATCCGGAATATCAGATGTATGAAGCATACATTCTTCATATGGAAGAAAAGGATGAGCAGGCAAGAGAAATTCTGAAGAAATTTAAACATCAGAACTTTGTCAGAGAGAATCTGGAACTGGCAGGTGCTTACCTTTATCTCTGCGTTCTTACAGGATTGCACAAAGACAGAGAACAGGCGATAAGACGTCTGTACAATTTCTTTCTGCAGAAAGAAGACAGTTTCCTGTTGTTCAAACTCTGGCTGGAGATGAATCCGGAGGATAAGGGTTCCCCTTCAAGGCTAGTATTTATGATGGAGGAACTTTTTGAGAAAGGCTGCAGGAGTCCGTTTCTGTATCTGGAAGCATGGAATTATATAAGCAGTGATACAACACTTCTTCACAGAATGAGCAGTTTCTGGACACAGGTATTTTTATTTGCGGGAGAGAAAGGTCTTCTGACAGAAGAGCTGGTGATGAGATTTGCCTATCTTACAGGGTATGAGAGAGAATTTTGTACCAGTATGTACAGAGCACTGGCAATGGGATACGATGCTTTTGAATCCGATGATACGCTGGAAGCAATCTGCAGATATATCATGCTTGGAAATCCGAGAAAACCGGAATATTTCAGATGGTTTTCCCTGGCAGTGGAGAAAGGGATCCGTCTGACAAGGATATATGAATATTATGTGGAAACAATGGATACATCTTATCAGAGAGAACTTCCAAAGCCCCTTCTGATGTATTTTACCTATAATAATACTTCTCTTGCAGATGATAAAAAGGCATTTATTTATGCAAGTATTGTGGGAAACAGAGGCCGTCAGCCACAGACATATGCGGATTACAGGGATCATATGAAGATTTTTGCCATGCGCAAGGCGAAAGAAGGACGGATGAATGAGAATTATGCGGTCCTTTATCAGGAATTTTTAAGCAATCCCAAAACAGAAGGACAGGCAAAACTGCTCGCACAGAAGCTGTTTACACACAGACTGTATTGTGATGATAAGAAGATACGCTATGTGATCGTGCGCCATGAACAGCTCAGGGAAGAAGAAATTTACCCATGTATCCAGGGCGTAGCTTATCCAAGAATTTATACAGATGATGCGGTGATCCTGTTTCAGGATGGGAAGCAGAGAAGATATGTATCAACAGTAGATTATAATATCAAGAAATTATTTGATGAGCGTGAACTGACAGATAAGGTTCTTGGTTTTCATATTGAAGAGCCGGGACTGGTACTTCACTGCAGTGAGCATACAGAACTGAAACCGGAGAATCTTCAGGCATTCCAGAGGATCCCGGAGTCAGAGGAATTTTCAGATGAATATCAGAAATGTATCAGAGAGAAGCTGCTTTCTTATTATTCCGAACACACCAGAGCAGAAGAAGCAGATAATTATCTGAGACAGATGGATTATAAGAAATATGCGGCTGTAGACAGAACAGCTCTTCTGGAAGTACTGATCTCCAGAGGAATGTATCAGCAGGCAATGTCCATTGTTTCCCAATTCGGATATGAAGGAATCCGCATAGAGAGCCAGCTGAAGCTGACCAGCAGAATGCTGACAAGATGTGAGATGGAGGAGGATGACGAATTGCTTGCCCTTGCATCGGATGTATACAGACGCGGAAAATATGATGAAGTGATCCTGAAGTATCTTATGGAATACAGATTTGGTCCTGTAGATGAACTGATATCTGTATGGAAAAGTGCGCAGGGCTTTGAGATGGATACTTATGAACTGGAAGAGAAGCTTCTTGGCCTTCTGATGTTTACTTCTGATTACAGGAAAGAGGGAGAGAAGATCCTGGAGGATTATGTTCATCACAGCGGAAAGGAACGTATTACAGGAGCATATCTTACGCAGACTGCATATGGTGCATTTGTAAAAGAATATCCGATGAGTGTTTTTGTAAGAAGTCTGCTGGAGCGGGCTTATGATGAGAAATGGCCGGTTGATTTTGTATGCAGTCTTGCTCTTCTGGAAGCGTATTCCAAAGAAAAAAAACTGGAGAAAAAACAGCTTTGCAATGCAGAGGAGATTCTTCAGAAATGTGTGAAACAGGGAATGTACTTTGCGTTCTTCGGGAAACTTCCGGTATCTGTCTTAAGTCCCTATCAGCTGGATGATAAAACCTTTGTGGAATACCATGCAGATCCGTCTGCAAAGGTGACACTCTATTATGCACTGGATGCAGGCCTCGGAAATCAGGTGAAATATCGGACAGAGCCTTTGCGTGATTTATATGAAGGTATTTTTGCAAAATCATTTACATTGTTCTACGGGGAGACATTGCGGTATTATTTTGAATCAGTAACAGGAGAGCGGGTAAATCGGACACAGGAGAGGGTACTTACAATGAATAAGATTGAGGGTACACCTGTAAGCAAATATCATATGATTAATCAGATGCTCTCTGCACGCAGACTGGATAAAAAGAAAGAAGTGTTTTCACAGGTGAAGAAGTATCTTCGCCAGGAACAGTATGTGAAGAAGATGTTTGTGATCGAGAAAGAAGAGCAGGAACAGATTGTCCTGAAACCGGGAGGAACAAATGAACGAAATTCGTGATTTGATCGTGGGAATTGATTTTGGCAAAGAGTATTCTCAGATATGTTATTATGACAGAAAAGGAGACGAGGCACGTTCTCTTTCTATGAAAGCGGGTGGAAATCAGTATGAGGCTCCCTGTATTCTGTGCTGGAGACCGGAGCAGAAAGACTATTGCGTAGGACTGGAAGCAGATTACTTTGTCCGGGAAAAGGGCGGAGTCATGATCGATGATGTCTATGGAATCTGTGAAAAAAGTGATTCTGTGCTGGTGGAAGGACAGGAACTTGCACCATGGGAGATCCTGGCTCAGTTTCTGCAGGGAATGCTTAAATTTCTGGGAGTGGCAGAACTGGTCAAAAATACTAAATGTGTGGCGGTGACACTGCCCGGGCTGACGGAAATTCAGGTTGAGAATTTCCAGAAAGCATTTGAGATAATTGGATTTCCACATGAGAAATATATGCTGCTGGATTATGGGGAAAGCTTCTATTATTATGTGCTCTCACAGAAAAGAGAAACCTGGAACCGCAGTGTGGGATGGTATGCCTTTACACCGGAGAACGTGTCTTTTCGCAAGATGACAATGAACGGTGCAACAAAGCCTGTCACTGTAAAACTGGAAGAAGCTGTGGAGACAGAACTTCCTGCTGAGGGACAGGAGAGAGATTCAGAATTCGGTAAGTTTGTCCAGAAAACACTTGGCAGAGATCTGTTTTCCAGCATTCAGATCACAGGAGATGGATTTTCACAGGACTGGGCAGAGCAGTCTGTAAGATTACTCTGTTATCAGAAAAGAAAGGTTTTCTATGGAAATAATCTTTTTGCAAAGGGTGCCTGCGCTGCAGGAAAAGAGAAAACAGAGAACAAGGCATTAAAGGGATATCGCTTTTTAAGCGATTCTCTGGTTATGGCTGATGTGGGGATGGAAATGAGAGTGATGGGTTCTCCTACCTATTATCCGCTGATCGAGGCAGGAAATAACTGGTATGACAGTAAGGCATCCTGTGAATTTATTCTTGATGATACAGAGGAGCTTGTGTTTATTGTAAGCACGTACCACAGACCGGAGAAAAGAAGGGTAGGAATGATGCTGCCCGGTATTCCGTTGCGTCCGGACAAGACTACCAGATTACGGCTGGAATTACAGTATGTCTCATCTACAGAATGTAAAGTGACGGTTACAGATCTGGGATTCGGAGAAATGTTCCCTTCCAGTGGGAAAACCTGGACAGAGACAGTAGAATGGTAAAGGAGATGGAGCAATGAGCGGATATATTTTATGTCAGACAAAAAAAGCACAGCGTCCTTATTTTATAGAGAATATCAGTATGAATATTTATTCTATAGAAGAACTCTGTTATTATCTGTACCACAATCTTTACCTTGCTGATCATACTGTTTTTAATGAAGAATTATGTAACTGGCTCAGAGATGAGCTTGAACTTGTGCATCTGGCTGCAAAGCTGAAACAGAATCTGGAGAGAAATGTAAGTGTGGAAGAGATGATCTATCCTGTTTTCAAGGAGATCAATTACCTTACCTATGAGGAGATGAAAGGCTTTAACAGCAGGATTGTGACTTATGGAAAAGAAAAAGCGGCAGTCCGTCAGAAGAGAAAGGGAGATGCACTGACAGAAAACGGAATGTATGTGAACGCCATCCGGGTATATCAGAAACTTCTGGAAAGAGAGGATCTGTCTGAGCAGAGAAAAGGATTCGCAGCTTCAGTGCACTATAATCTTGGCTGTGCATACAGTTATCTTTTTCAGATGGAAAAAGCACAGGAATGTTTTCTGGAAGCATACAGAGAAGAGCATTCAAAAGAAGCCTTAAAAGCTTATATCATAGCATACAGCAGTGTTCATGATAAGACAGATTATGATAAGGTTATGGAAGAGCTTGAAGTAGATGAAGAACTGAAGAAATGTATAAAAGAAGAAATCAGGCAGTCTCTGAAAGCTTTCGAGTCTGTACCGGAAGAGAAAACAGATGAAAAAAATCTGGATGCCCTTCTGGAGAGACTTATGAAAGATTATCACAGAAGTACAGGTTCATAACTTACTCTTGACAGAGGCGGAGGTGTGTGATAGGATTAACACATACTTTCACATGGTAGAGTGGCTGTGTGATAAATAACAAAACAGATAAAGAGGAGATATTTATCATGAAAAAGAGATCTTTAGCAGTACTCATGGCAGGAGTTATGGCAGCTTCTATGATGACGGGTGTTGTTTCTGTATATGCAGATGCTGACAGTAAGACATTAACTGTAGGATTTGATGCACAGTATCCTCCTTTCGGATATAAAGACGATAATGGAGAGTATGTTGGTTTTGACCTTGACCTTGCACAGGAAGTATGCGACAATCTCGGATGGGAACTTGTAAAGAAACCGATCAACTGGGATTCCAAGGATATGGAACTGAATTCCGGTTCTATTGACTGTATCTGGAACGGATTTACCATTAACGGACGTGAGGATGACTATACATGGTCAGATCCATATCTGAACAATGAGCAGGTGATGGTTGTTGCAGCCGATTCAGGGATTGAGAAGTTGGATGACCTGGCAGGCAAGAATGTAGTAGTTCAGGCCGCTTCCGCAGCACTGGATGCATTAAACAGCGATGATAATAAGGATCTTACAGCAAGCTTTGCATCACTGACAGAGAATCCTGATTACAATACAGCATTCATGAATCTGGATTCCGGCGCTGCAGATGCCATCGCAGTAGATATCGGTGTTGCCAAATATCAGCTTTCCCAGAGAGAAGAAGGCAAATATGTGATCCTTGACGAGCCAATCCAGAGCGAAGAGTATGGAATCGGCTTTAAGAAGGGTAACGATGAGCTGAAAGATACTGTATGGGAAGAAGTTCTGAAACTTTATGATGCAGGTGAAGTTGATAAACTTGCTGAGAAGTATGAAGTAGCAGATATGCTCTGCATTGGAGATGATGAGAAATCTGATGATAAAAAAGATGATGCAGCAGAGGATGATGCTTCCGATGCAGACACAGCAAAAGAAGATACAGCTGATACAGCGAAAGATGCTGAATAGTCAGCCGGAACAAAAACAGTTATGATACAAGAGGACAGATCTGTGCAGGCTGTCCGCATTATAAAGGAATGGAGGGTACATTTTGTGCACCCTCTTTTCTTACTGTACAGGAGAAATTTTTCAGGAGGAAAGCTTATGTCTTTAAGTGTAATGCTGCAGCAGCTTGCCAGTGGTATGGTAGTTTCTGTAGAGATTTTTGTAGTGACATTACTTTTTTCACTTCCGCTGGGACTTCTGATCTGCTTTGGCAGAATGTCTAAGAATCCTGCGATACGTGGAATTGTGTCTGCCTACATATCAGTTATGCGTGGAACCCCGTTAATGCTGCAATTGATGGTTGTGTATTTCGGACCATACTTTATTTTTGGAATCCGTATTTCCATGGGATACAGCCTGATCGCTGTGTTTATCGCATTCAGTATTAACTATGCTGCATATTTTGCAGAGATTTACAGAGGAGGAATCGAATCTATCTCAGCGGGACAGTATGAGGCTGCAAAGATTCTGGGATATAGCAAGGCCCAGACATTTTTCAGGATCATCCTGCCGCAGGTGATCAAGAGAATCCTTCCATCTGTGACAAATGAGGTTATCACACTGGTAAAGGATACGTCACTGGCATTTGTTGTTGCTGTTTCGGAGATGTTTACAATTGCAAAACAGATTGCAAGTGCACAGACGACTATGATGCCTTTTGTGATCGCTGCTGTTTTCTATTTTGTGTTCAATCTTCTTGTTGCGATTGTAATGGATAAGATTGAGAAAAAACTGAATTATTATCGCTGACAGGCGGCTGGGGTTATAAAATATTTTTTGACTCTGACATTATTTAATTTAAGAGGAATATTTGCTATGGTATTATTTGAAATGAAAAACATAAAGAAGAGCTTCGGCAGCCTTGAAGTATTAAAAGACATTTCACTTCAGGTAGAGGAGGGTGAGGTTCTTAGTATTATCGGACCTTCCGGTTCCGGTAAATCCACACTTCTCCGCTGTGCCACCGGTCTTGAGACACCGGACAGCGGTGAGATCATCAAGCAGGGGGATGTGGGACTGGTATTTCAGAACTTTAATCTTTTCCCCCATTTTTCCGTACTGAAAAATATCACAGATGCTCCGATCAGAGTGCAGAAGAGAAAGAAAGAAGAGGTTTATGCACAGGCAAGAACTCTGTTAAAGCAGATGGGGCTTGCAGACAGAGAGAATGCATATCCGTTTCAGCTTTCCGGCGGCCAACAGCAGCGTGTCTCTATTGCCAGAGCATTATGTATGAATCCGAAGATCCTGTTTTTTGATGAGCCTACTTCTGCCCTTGATCCGGAGCTTACGAGTGAAATTCTTAAGGTAATCAAAGATCTGGCAGCAGAACACATCACTATGGTGATCGTTACTCATGAGATGACATTTGCAAGAGATATCTCTGATCATATTATTTTTATGGATAAGGGACTGATCGCAGTTGAGGGGAGTCCAAAAGAGGTATTTGAATCAGAACATGCGAGAATGAAAGAATTTCTTGGTAAATTCCATCAGGGATAAGGTTTTTGTGGTTGCTTTTAGAGGAATGATGTTATATAATTTCAACGTACGTGGTTGAGAAAAACGTACGTACAGAAGTGAAATAAAAGGATTAAAAATAATATCCTATAAAAAACAGGAGAGTGAAGATGAGTACAGACAGATATGTAAGTCCTTTATCAGAACGTTATGCCAGCAAAGAAATGCAGTATATTTTTTCCCCGGATATGAAATTCCGCACATGGAGAAGACTCTGGATCGCACTTGCTGAGACAGAGAAAGAGCTTGGCCTTAACATTACACAGGAGCAGATTGATGAACTGAAGGCACATGCAGAGGATATCAATTATGACGTTGCAAAGGAACGTGAACGTCAGGTGCGTCATGATGTTATGTCTCACGTATATGCGTATGGCGTACAGTGCCCGAAAGCAAAAGGGATCATCCATCTGGGAGCAACCTCCTGTTATGTAGGTGATAATACAGACATTATTGTAATGACAGAAGCATTAAAGCTTGTGAAGAAGAAACTGGTCAATGTTATTGCCGAGCTTTCTGCTTTCGCAGATAAATATAAAGATCAGCCTACTCTGGCATTTACACATTTTCAGCCTGCACAGCCTACTACAGTAGGTAAGCGTGCAACACTCTGGACACAGGAATTCCTGCTTGATCTGGAGGATCTGGAGTATGTTCTGGGAACAATGAAGCTTCTGGGATCCAAAGGTACAACTGGAACACAGGCAAGTTTTCTGGAACTGTTTGACGGAGATCAGGAGACTATCGACAAGATTGATCCGATGATCGCAGAGAAGATGGGATTTAAGGAATGCTATCCGGTATCCGGACAGACCTATTCCCGTAAGGTAGATACACGTGTTGCCAATATTCTTGCAGGAATTGCAGCAAGTGCACACAAGATGTCCAATGATATCCGCCTTCTTCAGCATCTGAAGGAAGTAGAAGAACCATTTGAGAAATCTCAGATCGGCTCCTCCGCAATGGCGTATAAGAGAAATCCTATGAGAAGTGAGCGTATTGCTTCCCTTTCCAGATATGTAATGGTAGATGCCCTTAACCCGGCGATCACATCTGCAACTCAGTGGTTTGAGAGAACTCTGGATGACTCTGCAAATAAGCGTCTGAGTATTCCGGAAGGTTTCCTTGCTATTGACGGAATCCTTGACCTCTGTCTTAATGTTGTAGATGGATTGGTTGTTTATCCGAAGGTTATCGAGAAACATATGATGGCAGAGCTTCCGTTCATGGCTACAGAGAATATCATGATGGATGCTGTAAAAGCAGGCGGTGACCGTCAGGAACTTCATGAGCGTATCCGTGAGCTTTCCATGGAAGCCGGAAAGACTGTCAAGGTAGAAGGCAAAGATAATAATCTGCTGGAACTGATCGCAGCAGATCCTGCATTCAACCTTTCTCTGGAAGATCTGCAGAGATCCATGGATCCGAAGAAATATATCGGACGTGCCAAAGAGCAGACAGAGAGATTTGTAAATACAGTAGTTCAGCCGATCCTCGATTCCCATAAGGAACTTCTGGGAGTGAAAGCTGAGATCAATGTCTGATCAGTAAATACTTAACATAACGGTTTGGAATATTACAGAATCTGATATAAAGATAATAAGCGTTGCTGTTTCCTGATGATATACGGCAGGTCATTCTGCAAGGTCGGGTAAACAGTAATCAGTAAATACAGGAGGAATTATATAATGGTAAAAGCAGTTGTTGGTGCTAACTGGGGAGATGAAGGTAAAGGTAAGATTACCGATATGCTCGCTGAGAAGGCTGATATTATCGTAAGATTTCAGGGTGGTGCAAATGCAGGTCATACAATCGTAAATAACTATGGTAAATTTGCCCTTCATACTCTGCCGTCAGGTGTGTTTTATGATCATACTACAAGTGTGATCGGCAACGGTGTTGCACTGAATATCCCGGTATTTTTCAAAGAGTACAATGAAGTGGTAAGCAGAGGTGTTCCGGCTCCGAAGATCCTTATCTCCGAGAGAGCACAGATGGTTATGCCATACCATATTCTTTTTGACCAGTATGAGGAAGAACGTCTGGGCGGCAAATCTTTCGGATCTACCAAGTCAGGTATTGCTCCGTTCTACTCAGACAAATATGCAAAGATTGGTTTCCAGGTAAGTGAACTTTTTGATGAAGAACATCTGAAAGAAAAACTTGCAAGTGTATGTGCGACAAAGAATGTTCTTCTTGAACATTTATATCACAAACCGCTTCTTAATGTGGATGAATTATTTGCTGAACTTATGGAATATAAGAAAATGGTTGAACCATATGTATGTGACGTATCCCTGTATCTGTGGAACGCATTAAAAGAAGGTAAAGAAGTTCTTCTTGAGGGACAGCTTGGTTCTCTGAAAGACCCGGATCATGGAATTTATCCGATGGTTACATCTTCCTCTACCCTGGCAGGATATGGTGCAGTAGGAGCAGGTCTTCCACCATATGAGATTAAACAGATTGTTACTGTATGCAAGGCATACTCCAGTGCAGTAGGAGCAGGTGCATTTGTTTCTGAAATCTTTGGCGATGAAGCAGATGAACTGAGAAGACGTGGCGGTGACGGCGGTGAATTTGGTGCTACTACAGGCCGTCCAAGACGTATGGGATGGTTTGACTGTGTTGCTTCCAAATACGGATGCCGTCTTCAGGGAGCTACAGATGTTGCTTTCACAGTTCTTGATGTTCTTGGATATCTGGATGAAATTCCGGTCTGCACAGGATATGAGATTGATGGAAAAGTAACAACAGAATTTCCGACAACTACACTGCTTGAGAAAGCAAAACCGGTTCTGGAGACTCTGCCGGGATGGAAATGCGACATCCGCGGAATCAAAAAATATGAAGATCTGCCGGAGAACTGCAGAAAGTATGTTGAGTTCGTTGAGAAACATATCGGATTCCCGATCACTATGATCTCCAATGGCCCGGGACGTGACGATATCATCTACAGAAATAAATAATAAGGATAAATTTACCTGTCTGATCGGCAGACGGTAAATAAGACTATACGCCGGGGAATTTCTCCGGCGTGTCTTTTATATAACTGGAGGCTTATGAAAAAAGATAATAATAAGATAAAAAAAATCGGGGCATGGATCGCAATCATAATCCTGCTTCTTGCATGTTGTATGCCGATGATTTTTGCATTCGGGAATGGAGAAGATTCGCAGGTCTATTTTAAAGCCTCGCTTGCAGTGGCGATCATGGTTCCCATCATGGCTTATGCAATATGGATTGTTTATAAATTACTGAACAGGAATAAAAAGGTGGTGGATTCGGATATGGAGAATATTATTTTTGACGTTGGACAGGTTCTTGTAAAATATGACTGGGAGACCTATCTGGACAGTTTTGGTTTTCCGAAGGAAGAGCGTGATAAAATTGCGGAAGTGGTATTTCAGAGCAATACCTGGAATGAGAGAGACAGAAGCAGCGAGACTGAGCAATATTATGTAGATCAGATGGTAAAAGCTGCACCGGAGTACGAAAAGGATATCCGGGAGGTAATGCGCCGTTCTGACGAGACAATTGAGAAAACAGATTATGCGGAAACCTGGGTGAGATATCTGAAAGATAAAGGATATCATGTTTATATTCTTTCCAATTATGCAACTGACACACTGGAGAGAACGGAGGATAAACTTACGTTTCTTAAATATGTAGACGGAGCAGTGTTCTCCTGTCAGGTGAAGCAGATCAAACCGGAACCGGAAATTTACAAAACCCTGCTCGGACGCTACCATCTTGACCCGGAGAAATCCGTATTTCTGGATGACAGAGCGGAGAACTGTGAGGCAGCCAGAAAACAGGGAATCCATGCAATTCAGTTTAAATCTTTTAAACAGGCAGCAGCAGAACTGGAGAAACTGGGCGTCAATTAAAATTGTTACTGTTCACTCCGTTCTCAGTAACATAGCCAAAATTCATTCTAGTACAGCGTTTCGTAAATAACTATACCAATCGCGTAGAATGCGGATTCGAGTGTGCTGGTATAAAAACGCAGGCGTAGCGGGCTACGCTGAGGCTTTTAGACCTGTGCAATCGGATTCGCAGACAAGTGAGTGGTATAGTTATTTCGAAAACGATGTACTAGATTGCCTGCGGCAATGGAATTTTGGCTTGTATGTCTCGGGATAGTGGTGTGTGAACAGTAACTTAAAATTCACTAAAAATACAAAGAATATCATTTGTATTTTTAACTGAAAGATGATATAATAATAAAGCTTGTGGAAGGAATATTTTCCATATGTTTCCGCACAGGCATAATACCTATGAAATATTGGAAAAGAGGATTAAAGGAAATGAGCGATAAAACAATCTTAGAGCAGTGGCGTGCCATCGCCTATGACCAGCAGGCAGACCGTAATAAACTTCAGAGATTTTGGGCAAATTATTTTAATATTGAAAAAGGAATTTATGAGCAGCTTCTTAGCAACCCGGATGAGGTAGTAACCGGTACAGTTAAGGAACTGGCTGAGAAATACGGACAGGAAGTTCTGACAATGGTTGGTTTTCTTGATGGAATCAATGACAGTCTGAAGATTCCGAACCCGATTGAGACAATGGATGAGAACACAAAGGTTTCTCTGTGCTTCGATAAAGAACTTCTTTATAAGAACATGGTAGATGCAAGAGCTGACTGGCTGTATGAACTGCCACAGTGGGATGCGATCTTCACACCGGAGAAGAGAAAAGAACTTTATCTTGAGCAGAAGAAATCAGGAACAGTTGTCAAAGCAAAGAAAATCGGACGTAATGATCCTTGTCCTTGCGGAAGCGGCAAGAAATATAAATATTGCTGCGGTAAGAATGCGTAAGCATCCAAATCTGGAATATATTATCGTGCTTGGTGCCCATGTAGAAGGCACCCGGCTTACAAAAGCCCTTCTGGAACGTACCAGGAGGGCTTTACAGTATATGGAAGAGAATCCTGAGACTAAGGCTGTTCTGTCCGGAGGAAAAGGGGACGGAGAATCTATCACAGAAGCTCAGGCAATGTGCAATTATCTTGTGGAACATGGAATTGACAGAGAACGACTGATCCTGGAAGAGAAATCTACCAGCACAACAGAGAATCTGAAGTTCAGTCTGGGAATGATCGGACTGAATCATTCGGTTGGCATTGTCACCAATAATTTTCATGTTTTCCGGGGAACGGCCATAGGAAAGAAATGTGGATGCAGAGAAATTTATCCCATTCCTTCCAGATACCGTTCATGGAGACTTCTGATATATATTCCAAGAGAAATCCTGGCAATCATCAAAGATAAGCTGATGGGAAATATGTGACTGTTATGCGAATCACTATTTGACAGAGAAATATTTTTCCTTAATAACAGAAACCGGCATTTCCTGTCCGGTCCAGATCTGGAAAGCTTTAGCCCCCTGATGAAGAAGCATATACATGCCATTAAAGGTCTGGCATCCGGCTGCTTTAGCCTCTCTGAGCAGTCGGGTTTCCTGTGGCTCATAGACAACATCTGCCACTACAAGCTCAGGATGGAACAGAGATGTATCTTTGATGATGGTATCGTCGATATCCGGAACCATGCCTACAGAGGTTGCATTGATCAGCAGATAACTCTGTGCAATGGAATCTCGCAATGCAGTATGATCATCATTGTCGAAGAGGCAGACCTGACAGCCTGTTTTAGCAGAGAGATTCTCAGCGAATTTCTGTGTGCGATTCCAGTATCTGCTGGTGCGGCGGGCAAAAATATGTACAGAAGCCGCACCGTCCAGGGCAGACTGTGCACAGATGGCCATCGAAGCTCCTCCTACTCCCATGACAGTTATATTTTTACCGGTAATATCATGTCCCGCATCACGTACAGATTGCATAAAACCGTACCCGTCTGTATTGTATCCGATTAACTTTCCGTTATCGTTCAGTACAGTATTGACAGCACCGATCAGTTGGGCTTCAGGGGAAAGCTCATCCAATAATTCTACAATTTTATTCTTATTCGGCATGGTAAGGTTAAAACCGCGAATGCCGCAAGTCTTTAATCCTGCAACTGCTGCAGGAAGAGTTTCTTCATTTACATCAAAACATAAATATACATAGTCAAGCCCGAGAAGGCGAAATGATTCATTATGCATCAAAGGGGAAATGCTGTGTGCCACCGGGCTTCCTAAAAGCGCGGTAAGACCTGTGTGTCCGGTAATATTATTCATGTTGAAATCCTCCAGTCTGTTTTGTAGCAGAGACATAAAATACTGTCTGAATTGTGACAGTATAGAAGATGCCCTTCTAAAACATAGAAATTATCTATCATTTTATTCTAACTTCAATTATATGTCAATACATGTTCATTTTGGTTTATATGATAAAAACTGTCGATTTAGTGCGACAAATAATAAGACATAATTCCTCCGTTTTGACAAAATCCGCATACTTTATCACGTATAATGAATCTCACTTACCGAAGTGAAGGAGAAGTCAGAGGCAGTATCAGACGGAGGGAAGGAAATGCATTACGAAATATACATAGATGTAGTTTTTTTCACAAATCTCCTGATAGATTACATATTGATCAGATTTACAGGAATATTATTCCGATGTGGGAGAAGCAGAAAAAGAGCTCTTCTGGGAGCTGCTGCAGGTGCGGTGTTTTCCTGCTGGATCATTTATCTGCAATCTTTTCTGAAGTCTGGGATTTTTCTTCCGGCACTTGTCCTGCTGCATGGTGGCTGTGCTGCAGGAATGCTTGTGATCGGATGTAATCTGAAAAGGGGAAGTCTGCTGCTTAAAGCAATACTTACACTGTATTTTGCCGCATTTCTGTGTGGAGGGTTCTGGGAAGTGATCGTCAGTGATAAGTTGACAGTCAAAATGTTTCTGATCCTTGCAGCAGCAACGTGGTCCGGCATTACAGCGTTGTCATATCTGATGGATTCCATGAGAATACGGACAAAGAATATCTATCCGATAACCATATACTATAAAGGATGTGGATATCCTTTTCAAGGATTTTATGATTCCGGAAATCTGCTTATGGATTCTGTAAACGGAAAACCTGTATCTGTAGGGACAGAAAAAGTTTTATCTGAAATATGTTCAGAAGAAACCGTAAGCTGTTTAAAACACCTGAAAGAAAATCCCGGGGAGTCTGGGAAACCGGGAACTGCCGGGCTTCATCCACATTTTACTTTTTTTCACAGTATAGGAAAAGAACAGGGGATGATGCTGGCTGTTACCTTTGAGAAACTCTGCATTCAGACTCCAGCAGAGGTTGTCTGCATAGACAATCCGGTATTTGCATTTTCGTTTGAAACATCCGCTTTTGGTAAGGAATACGAGGTACTTTTGAATTCCAGATTACTTTAACGGGAGGGGTTGTGACTATGAGCTGTTATCCATTACAGGTAGTGTCAAGAATGGTGATGAACCGTTCAGGAGAAGTTTTTTATATTGGTGGAAATGATGTGCTGCCGGCACCACTGGAGCCGAAGCGTGAGGCATTTATACTGCAGAAGCTTGGAACAGGGCAGGAAGAAGAAGCGAAGTCTGTTCTGATCGAACATAATTTAAGGCTTGTGGTGTATATTGCAAAGAAGTTTGATAACACAGGAGTCGGGGTGGAGGATCTGATCTCAATCGGAACGATTGGGCTGATCAAGGCGATCAATACCTTTAATCCTGTAAAAAACATCAAGCTTGCCACTTATGCATCCAGATGTATAGAGAATGAGATCCTGATGTATCTTCGCCGCAACAGTAAGACAAAGATGGAAGTGTCCATAGACGAACCGCTGAACGTAGACTGGGATGGAAATGAACTCCTGCTTTCTGATATTCTGGGAACTGATGAGGATGTGATTTCAAGACGTCTGGAAGATGAAGTGGAGATTTCGTTGTTATCAAAGGCAATTAGAAAGCTTTCACCGCGTGAGCAGACGATCATTCGCCTTAGATTTGGTCTGGGAAAGGAGAATGCTGCAGAGAAAACACAGAAAGAGGTTGCAGACCTTCTGGGAATTTCTCAATCATATATTTCCAGACTGGAAAAAAGAATCATGAAGAGATTGAAAAAGGAAATTGTGAAATATGAATAGACGTAATTGGGGAATGTAGTATAATGATATAAAGGATAGTAACTATTCAGCAATCCGCCTGTAACTGTGAAAGCACTGAACGGTTATGATATAAGCAAACTGTGGGAAATGTTTGCAGTGGGTGATTCACAGATATCAAGTCGGGGAAAGAAAAAAGGACAGAAGAGAAAAGTGAAGGTAAATAAAATACAGACAGAAAAAAACAAAGATAAAACTCTGAGGCAGGATACAGAAAGCTGCATACTGACAGATTGCAGTTTATGTCCGAGAAATTGCCATGTAGACAGAACAGCCGGAAAAACCGGATACTGTGGAATGGATCAGAAGGTTAAGATTGCAAGGGCAGCTTTGCATATGTGGGAAGAACCATGTATTTCGGGAACCAGAGGTTCCGGGGCAGTCTTTTTTACAGGATGCAATCTGAGATGCTGTTTCTGCCAGAACCGGGAAATTGCCATTGGTGACAGTGGCCTTGAGATCACTGAGGAAAGACTGGCAGAAATATTCCTGGAACTGCAGGAAAAGGATGCTGCAAATATCAATCTGGTAACCGGAACACATTATATTCCACAGATCATCGCAGCTTTGGACTGTGCAAAGAAGCATGGGCTTAATATTCCGGTTGTCTATAACTGTGGTGGATATGAGAACACAGAGACATTGAAACTTCTGGACGGATATGTGGACATTTATCTTCCGGATTACAAATATGCGGAGAGCGAATTGGCGGTGAAATTTTCACATGCAAATGATTATCCTGAAAGGGCTATGGAAGCAGTTAATGAGATGGTACGCCAGACAGGAATGCCACAGTTTGATGCAGAGGGATATATGAAACGTGGGACTATTGTGAGACATCTCATATTGCCGGGGCATACAAGAAATTCAAAGAAGGTTCTGAAACTTTTACATAAGACTTTTGGAAAGCAGATTTATATCAGTATCATGAATCAGTACACACCGGTTTTTGAGCAGAAAGAATATACAGAACTGAATCGTTGTGTAACCAGAAGAGAATATGAAAAAGTTCTGGACTATGCATTTGAGCTTGGGATTGAAAATGGATTTTTTCAAGATGGTGAAACTGCCAGAGAGAGTTTTATTCCTGCGTTTGATTATGAAGGTGTGAGAAAAATGCCATAAAATAAAAAACTCCCATAAATGGAAGGAGGCCGGTACTTTCGTACCGGCGCGTATGAAAAAGAAAAATATTTATAAGAAAGATTCATCATCTTTCTAAAGTCCATTATATCCAATAAATATGAATAAAATATGAATACAGTGTAAAAAAATAAAATTTGTTTTGCCAAAATATTTTTAGAATTTCTTCCATGTATCCCTTACAAACAATATCAGTAACGGGAAAATCTCAAGACGTCCTGCCAGCATATCAAAAGTAAGGATAAGCTTTGAAAACCAGGAGAACATGCCGAAGTTTCCGGTAGGTCCTACCAGTTCCAGACCAGGTCCGATATTATTAAAGGTTGCCGCAACCGCCGTAAAATTCGTGATCAGATTGAAATCGTCAAAGGCAATCAGGAATATGGAGGATGCAAAAATCAGCATATATACAATGAAGAAAATATTTGTGGAACGAACAACTTCATGTGGGATGGCTTTGCCGTCCATTTTTATTTTCTTTACCGCATTTGGATGCAGAAAAATATGAAGCTCCTTGCGGACTGTTTTGCAGAGAATCAGGATCCTGGATACTTTAATGCCGCCGCCTGTACTTCCGGCACATGCACCGATAAACATCAGCAGTACCAGGATTGTCCGCGAAATTTCCGGCCAGGTATTAAAATCTGTTGTTGCATATCCGGTTGTTGTGATAATGGAACCAACCTGGAAAGCTGCCTGCTGAAAAGCTTTGGCTGCACTTCCGAAAATATGGTAAATATTGCAGGCGATGATAAGAATTGCAATACCGATGATTCCGAAATAATACCGCACTTCTTCCATTTTAAAAGCCTGAGCAAATTTTTTTGTGATAATGAAAAAGTAAGCATTAAAGTTAACGCCAAATAAAATCATAAATACAGTAATGACCACCTGCAGATATGTACTGTAACTGGCCATGCTGTCATTTTTAATACCAAATCCTCCGGTACCTGCAGTACCGAAAGCTGTACATATGGAGTCAAACAGCGGCATACCACCGACCAGAAGAAGCAGGATCTGGATCACTGTCATTACGAAATAAATAGAATACAGAATTTTGGCAGTTGACTGTACTTTTGGCGCAAGCTTGCTTACAGATGGTCCGGGACTCTCCGCTTTCATAAGATTCATGTGATAACCGCCGGTAAGTGGCAGAAGGGAGAGGATGAAAACCAGAACTCCCATTCCGCCGATCCAGTGCGTGAAGCTTCTCCACATCAGCATACAATGAGGAAGCGCCTCCACATCGCTGAGAATACTGGCTCCTGTTGTAGTAAAACCTGAAACTGTTTCAAATAATGCATCTACAGGATTTGGAATGCTTCGGCTGATCACAAAGGGGATTGCTCCTATGATACTCAGAACGATCCAGCTTAATGCTACAGTCACGAAACCTTCTTTTGTGTAGAAAGCCTTTCTTGTCGGCTTTTTCCTGGTGAGAGGAAGCCCGATGACCAGGCATAAAGCAATCGTGATCAGAAAAGCTACACCGGAAGTTTCCTGATAGATCAGTGCCGTAATTGCGGGCAGAGTCATAAATACAGCTTCAATTTCCAGAATCATTCCGATGATATAGATAATAATGGAATAGTTCATAATTCGGCTCCTTTATTTTTCCAGAATATCTGTGATATCGCGAAGGCCCTTCTGAGAAGTTACTATGATAACGGTATCTCCAACCTGAATGGTATCCTGGCCTCTGGGAATCCTGACCTGACCATTTCGGTTCAGGTAACCTACAAGAAGGTTTTTCTTCAGGTTCAGTTCAGATAATGGAATGCCTGTTACCGGTGAATTTTCGCGGATGGCAAATTCCAGAGCTTCTGCCTGATTATCCAGGATATGATAAAGGGTTTCAATATTGCTGCCGATGCTGTTCTGCATGGCACGTACATACTGCAGGATATAGTCGGCTGTGATATATTTCGGATAAATGACGCTTCCGATATCAAGGTTATCAATGACATCATCAAAGGCAAGGCGGTTTACCTTGGCAACCAGTTTGGCATTGGAAACTGTTTTGGCAAAGAGTGAAAGGAAAACATTTTCCTCATCCATGTTTGTGAGTGATACAAAAGCCTCTGTGCGTGAGAGTCCCTCTTCCATAAGGAGAGAACGATTGGTTCCGTCTCCGTTAATGATAGTTGCCTCCGGAAGCAGATCACTTAAGGTTTCACAGCGGGACTCATTCTGTTCGATGATCTTAACGGAGATGTTCATATCAAGCAGGGCTTTTGTAAGGTAATAGGAAATGGTTCCTCCGCCGACAATAATGGCGTTTTTTACCTGATTGGTTTTCAGGCCGATCTTTTTGAAAAAGGCTGCTGCATTCACCGGGGAAGCAAGAATGGAAACCATATCTCCGTCGTGGATCACCTGATTACCGCCGGGAATAGATACAAGATCCCGACTTTCTACTGCGCAGAACAAGACGTCGCATTTCAGGGCTTCCGTAATGCGTGAGATTGTCATGCCATCCAGATTAAATTCAGGAAGCACTTTAAATTTCAGCATTTCCACACGACCACGTGCGAAAGTATCGATCTTGATAGCTGAAGGAAAGCGTAAGAGACGGGAAATTTCCTGTGCAGCTGCAAGCTCCGGGTTAATGATCATAGTAACACCCAGACGCTTCTTGATGAAGCTGATCTCTTTGGCATAGATAGGATTGCGGACACGGGCAATCGTCTGGCAATGGCCGGTTTTCTGTGCAATCAGGCAGCAGAGGAGATTCATTTCATCAGAGCCGGTTACGGCAATCAGGATATCTGCATTCTCAATACCTGCTTCCACCAGCGTGTTGATACTTGCACCGTTTCCCACGATACCCATGGCATCAATGTCATCCTGAAGGGAAGTGATCACATTAGAAGAAACGTCTATAAGAGTAATGTCGGATTCTTCTTCCTGAAGCTGTTCTGCCAGGGTACGTCCAACTTTACCGCACCCAACAATAATTATCTGCATAATTCCTCCAATAAGGGGGCTGTCACATAATATCTATGTGAGACAGCCCCTTTTATATCATATTTTTGTTTGTAATTGCTCAATATTTTTGGCAATTACTTTTGTGGCTATTAAGCTAAGAATACTATAGCACCACCAGATATATTTGTAAAGCAAATATGAAATTTCTGTGATTTTTAAGATGGAGCGTATTACTGTTCACTCCGTTCTCAGTAACACGCTTCGCGATGCTAATTGCATAAATTCGCGCAGTATGTCGCAGGTTTTGGCTGCGTACGTTATTTACTGCTGTTGCATGATGCAGTGCAGGGATTATCAAATCCCGGGGTAAAAGCATAGAAGTTTTTGGCATCAAGTTCTTCCTGAATGGACTGAAGAGCTTCCCCAAATCTCTGGAAATGAACAACTTCTCTGGCACGCAGGAATTTGATGGGATCCGCAATCTCAGGTATATTGCGGACTACTCTGAGAATATTGTCATAGGTAGAACGGGCTTTTTGCTCTGCTGCAACTGCGAAAGAACAACATATCATGTAAAACAGATAGGACAAGCTGCTTTCATACACGCTAAAACTGAATATTGAACCGCACAAGCGGCGTTTCTCATTCCCACACCGGGAAAACAGGAACGCCGCTATTTTTATGCCCTCGTGTTACGCAGTAGGGGCAGAAAAAGCCTTGATTTATGCGGCTTCCAGAACGGAAAACTGTCGGGGCAAGGGAAAGATACCTTTTCCCCTCAAATCCCCGTTCTGCTGCGTAACAAATCCACAGCAAAGGAGCTGATAAGCTATGGCAGTTTTCAGAGTGGAACGGAACACGGGATATACCGTAATGAGCAACCACCACTTACGCAACAAGGAGCTGACCTTGAAAGCAAAGGGCTTGTTGTCGCAAATGCTCTCACTTCCCGAAGATTGGGACTATACCCTTGCGGGGCTGTCCCATATCAACCGGGAGCAAATCGACGCTATCCGGGAAGCGGTGCGGGAACTGGAACGCGCCGGGTATATCGTCCGTTCAAGGGAACGCGACGCAAAAGGACGCCTGCGGGGTGCCGACTATGTGATTTATGAGCAGCCACAGCTACCGCCTAAACCGGATTTACCTACGTTGGAAAATCCAACATTGGAAAATCCAACGCAGGAAAACCCTACGCTGGAAAAACCTACGCAGGAAAATCCAATGCAATTAAATAAAGAGATACAAAGAACTAATCTATCAAAAAAAGAAAAATCAAATACTGATACACAAAGTACCCATTCCATTCCTATCCTTTCCCCTAACCCCTCTCCCTTAGAGGGACAAGCGGCTGCGCCGCAGGAACGGAAACGAAAGGAACCGAACGACGCATACCGGGTATATGAGGAAATCATAAAAGACAACATTTGCTATGACATTCTCAAACAGGATATGCCCTACGACCATGACCGGATAGATGAAATCATTGACCTTATCCTTGAAACGGTCTGCACAAGACGCAGGACAATCCGTATCGCCGGGGACGACTACCCGGCAGAGCTTGTAAAGTCAAAGTTTATGAAACTGGACAGCGAACATATCCGGTTCGTCCTTGAATGTATGAGGGAGAACACCACGAAGATACGCAATATCAAGCAGTACCTGCGGGCGGCACTGTTCAACGCGCCGTCCACTATCGGCAATTACTACACTTCCCTTGTCGCCCACGACATGGCAAGCGGCGCACTGGCTCCGCGAAAGCCCCAGTTTGGCGACCCGGACTATTATTCCTGCAACGAGGGCGAAAGCCTGTAAACAGAAAAAGGAGGATTTTTTATGGCACAGAGAACCGGAGCATTGGTATTTGACGAGCTGACCGACCGTTACGACATTCGTTTTGACCTTAACGCCTACTACGGGGGCTTACATTGTGGGGATTGTCTGGAAGTGTTTGTAAGGGGCAAATGGAAGCCGACCCGCATGGAGTACGGGCAGAACTGGTATCTGGTGGGTATCCGCGCCGAGGACTTGAACGGACTTAGGGTGCGGATTTAATAAAACGGCAGGCACAGGGCAGCCGGAAATGGCTGCCTTTTTCTGCCTGGACACAGACTTTTGCGAAAGGAGGACGATAATTGCAGGAGGAAGTCAATGAAAAAGTGATTGCCCTGTCAATCAAGACCGGGAAGCTGTCTGCGGAAGTGCTGCAAAAATCCATGAAATTCTTTCTCTCACAGGTAAAGAAACAGGCAGACAGGCGGCAAATGCCCCACGGCAAACAGACCCTAAAGCAGCTTATGAAGCAGAATGCAGGCGTTTCCAATATCGAAATCACGAAGGACAATATCAAAGCCTTTGAGAGTACCGCGAAAAAATACGGGATTGACTTTGCGCTGAAAAAGGACGCGACGGAAAGCCCGCCCCGGTACCTTGTTTTCTTTAAGGCGCGGGACGCTGACGCGCTGACCGCAGCCTTTAAAGAGTTTTCCGCAAAGAAGCTCTCACGGGAGCAGAAGCCTTCTATCCGAAAGGCGTTAGCCGTTTTCCGGGATAAGGCGAAACAGCTCAATGCGAACCGGGAGAAAGTCAAGAACAAGGAAAGGGGGATTGAGCGTTGAACAACTTAGACTTGAAAAAGCTGATTATCCCGAATATCCCCTATCTGCTCTTTGTCTGGCTCTTTGGCAAAGCAGCGCAGGCGTTCCGCTTATCGCCGGGGGCTGACCTGTCCGAAAAGCTGCTTGCCCTTGGGACGGGATTTTCCGCAGCCTTTGAAAATGCTGCGCCGAGCTTACACCCTATGGACTTGCTCATCGGCATAGCGGGGGCGGTGCTTATCCGGCTGATTGTCTACTTCAAGGGCAAGAACGCGAAGAAATACCGGAAAGGCGTGGAATACGGCTCTGCCCGTTGGGGAAATGCCGAAGATATAAAGCCGTATGTAGACCCGGTGTTTGAAAACAACGTCATTCTGACCCAGACCGAACGGCTGATGATGAGCAGCCGACCGAAGCAGCCGAAGTATGCAAGGAATAAAAATATCCTTGTAATCGGCGGTTCCGGCTCCGGCAAGACGAGGTTTTTTGTGAAGCCGAACTTAATGCAAATGCACAGCAGCTATGTTGTCACAGACCCGAAAGGGACTGTCCTTGTGGAATGTGGGAAGCTCTTACAGCGGGGCGGGTACAAGATAAAAGTGCTGAATACGATAAACTTCAAGAAAAGTATGCACTATAACCCGTTCGCCTATCTCCGCAGCGAAAAGGACATTCTGAAACTGGTAAATACCATAATCGCCAACACCAAAGGCGACGGGGAAAAATCCGGGGAGGATTTCTGGGTAAAATCGGAACGGCTCTTTTACTGCGCCCTTATCGGCTATATCTGGTATGAAGCCCCGGAGGACGAGAAGAACTTTACGACGCTGCTTGAAATGATTAACGCAAGCGAAGCCCGCGAGGATGACCCGGATTTTCAGTCCCCGGTTGACCTCATGTTTGAGCGTCTGGAAGAAAAAGACCCGGAACACTTTGCCGTAAGGCAGTATAAGAAATTCCTGTTAAGCGCGGGCAAGACACGTTCCTCAATCCTCATAAGCTGCGGGGCGCGGCTTGCCCCCTTTGACATACGGGAGCTGCGCGAACTTCTGGAAACCGACGAAATGGAGCTTGACACACTGGGCGACCGCAAAACGGCACTGTTCGTTATCATCAGCGATACAGACGATACCTTTAACTTTGTCGTATCAATCCTTTATACGCAGCTTTTCAACCTCTTGTGCGATAAAGCCGACGATGTGTACGGCGGGCGGCTGCCCGTCCATGTGCGCTGCCTTTTAGACGAGTTTGCGAACATCGGGCAGATACCGAAGTTTGAAAAGCTGATTGCCACCATAAGGAGCCGGGAAATATCGGCTTCTATCATTCTGCAATCGCAGTCACAGCTAAAGGCAATCTACAAGGACAATGCCGATACCATCGTCGGCAACTGCGACACGACCCTTTTCTTAGGCGGCAAGGAAAAGACCACGCTGAAAGAAATGTCGGAGCTTTTGGGGAAAGAAACCATTGACAGCCTTAACACATCTGAAACCAGAGGGCGGGAGCTGTCCCACGGGTTAAATTACCAGAAGTTAGGCAAGCAGCTCATGTCGGAGGACGAAATCGCCGTCATGGACGGCGGGAAATGTATCTTGCAGCTAAGGGGCGTGCGCCCGTTCTTTTCCGACAAGTACGATATAACAAAGCACCCGAAGTACAAATACCTTTCCGACTATGACAAGAAAAACGCCTTTGATATTGAGCGTTACATGAAACGCCGCCCCGCAATCGTCAAGCCGGAGGAACCCTTTGACTGTTACGAAATCAGCGAAGCCGATTTGCAGGAGGACAAACCATGAACCGACGTATCAGAAAGAAAAAAGAGAAACAGCAGCGGGAAATGATAGAAAACCTTGCGGCGGCACTTGTGGAGCTTCAAGAAGCCATTGACGCCGCAGAAAGGGAATACTGGCGAAAATGGGCGGAAGAAAGCACCCGGCGTTTTGTTGAAGCACTTTTCCGCCAGTATGGACACCCAGACGTGAGAAAGGAGGAATCGCAGCAGCTAACAATCAGATTATAACTATCGGTTACATGATACGCGCGCCCACTGAAAAAACCATGTTTCCCTATGTTTACAACTGAATACCGCTGCGCCGCAGGACTTTACGCGGCGCGGGGAGCCGCCGGAACCCGGCGGCACATGACCGCGGCAGTTACCAAAACTGACCGCCGTTTTTTATGCCCTTTTCCGGGCAGCCGCTATCGCGGCAGGAAAGGAGAAATTCATGGCATTTTTTAACAGCGCAATCGAAGTATTACAGACCCTTGTTATCGCACTGGGAGCCGGACTTGGTATCTGGGGCGTGATTAACCTTCTGGAAGGTTATGGAAACGACAACCCAGGGGCAAAAAGCCAGGGCATGAAACAGCTTATGGCGGGCGGCGGCGTTGCCCTTATCGGTATGCTCCTTGTACCGCAGCTTGCCGGACTTTTCGGATAAGCCGCAGGAGTAACCGCCTATGCAGAGCATACTTGACGCGATTAACGAATGGATAAAGGGTATCTTAATCGGAGCCATTAACGGGAATCTGTCAACTATGTTCGGGGACGTAAACGAAAAGGTAGGCACTATCGCAAACGAGGTAGGCAAGACCCCGCAGGGGTGGAACGCGAACATCTTCTCCATGATACAAAACCTGTCGGAGAATGTAATCGTCCCCATTGCGGGGCTTGTCATTACCTACGTCCTATGCGTGGAGCTTATCAGCATGGTAACGGAAAAGAACAATCTGCACGACATTGACACTTTTATGTTTTTCAAGTGGTTTTTCAAAGCGTTCGTTGCCGTCTTTCTGGTAACGCATACCTTTGACATTACTATGGCAGTCTTTGACATGGCGCAGCACATTGTTTCCGGCGCGGCGGGGGTAATCAGCAGCGATACGGCTATCGACGCTGCCGAAGCCCTTGCTTCCATGCAGGAGGGGCTTGAAGGAATGGAAATCCCCGAACTTCTCTTACTCATGCTTGAAACAAGCCTTGTGAGCTTGTGCATGAAAATCATGTCCGTACTGATAACGGTTATCCTCTACGGCAGAATGATTGAAATTTACCTTTACTGTTCGGTATCGCCTATCCCATTTGCAACCATGACAAACCGGGAATGGGGACAGATAGGGAACAACTACCTGAAAGGGCTGTTCGCCCTTGGCTTTCAAGGGTTCCTCATTATGATATGCGTCGGCATTTACGCCGTTCTTGTAAATGATATGATTGTCGCCGATAACTTACACAGCGCGATATTCTCCCTTGCAGCCTATACGGTTATCCTCTGTTTTTCCCTGTTCAAATCCGGCGCACTGGCAAAATCAATCCTCAATGCACATTAAACGCGGGGAGCTTCCCCGCAGAAAGGAGGTTTTCACTTGGCGTATGTACCCGTACCGAAAGATTTATCCAAAGTCAAAACAAAAGTCGCTTTCAACCTAACGAAGCGGCAGCTCATTTGTTTTGCGGCAGCCCTGGGCGCAGGCTTGCCGCTTTTCTTTTTACTCAAAGGCAGCGCAGGGACGAGCCTTGCGGCTATGGCTATGATTGTCGTCATGCTGCCCTGCTTCCTCTTTGCCATGTATGAGAAACACGGGCAGCCCCTTGAAGTGATTGTAAAGAACATCATACAGACCCAGTTTATCCGTCCAAAGGAACGCCCCTACCAGACGGAAAACCTTTACGCCGTTCTGGAACGGCAGAGAAAACTTGAAAAGGAGGTATCAGCGATTGTCAAAAAGACAGGCAGCGCAGGCGCGGGCAGCCGTCCCCGCAAAGGGAAAAAGGAAGCTGACCCGCGCCGAAAAGAAACAGATTGAAAGCATTATAAGACAGGCAAAAGGCGACGGGAAAGCCCACACCGCGCAGCAGACCATTCCCTACTTGCAGATGTACCCGGACGGTATCTGCCAGGTAACGGATAAAAAGTATTCAAAGAGTATCGTGTTTGAGGACATCAACTATCAGCTTGCAGGCAGCGACGATAAGACCGCCATTTTTGAAAACTGGTGCGACTTCCTCAACTACTTTGACGCAAGCGTAAGCGTGCAGCTTTCCTTTATCAATCAGGGAACGCAGCGGGAGGAAGCGGAAAAAGCCATAGATATTCCCATGCAGGACGACGCTTTCAACTCAATCCGCAGCGAGTACGCGGGTATGCTGAAAAATCAGCTCTCCAAAGGGAACAACGGGCTTGTGAAGCACAAGTATATTACATTTTCCATTGAAGCCGGCAATCCGGCGGCGGCAAAATCCCGCCTTGCCCGTATTGAAACCGACATACTCAACAATTTTAAAGTGCTTGGCGTGACCGCCCGCCCCTTAAACGGGCAGGAACGCTTAAAGGTGCTGCATGGGGTATTCCACCCGGACGGGGAGCCGTTCGCGTTTTCCTATGACTGGCTTGCCCCGGCAGGGCTTACTACAAAGGACTTTATCGCCCCGTCCTCTTTCCGGTTCGGGGAGGGCAGGTATTTCCGCATGGGGCGTAAAATCGGCGCAGTCAGCTTCCTTGAAATCCTTGCGCCGGAACTGAACGACCGTATGCTTGCCGACATTCTGGACTTGGAAACGGGCGTAATCGTAAACTTACATATCCGCAGTATCGACCAGACGGAAGCCATAAAGACCATTAAGCGGAAAATCACAGACCTTGACAAGATGAAGATTGAGGAACAGAAAAAAGCTGTCCGTTCCGGGTACGACATGGATATTATCCCGTCCGACCTTGCCACGTTCGGCAGCGAAGCGAAAAATCTCTTGCAGGATTTACAAAGCAGGAATGAGCGAATGTTCCTGTTGACCTTCCTTGTGGTAAACATGGCAGACACGAAGCGGAAACTGGAAAATGACGTGTTCGCGGCGGCGGGTATCGCACAGAAATATAACTGCGCCCTTACCCGGCTTGACTATCAGCAGGAAGCAGGCTTGATGAGCAGCGTCCCTCTGGGCGAGAACCTTGTCCCTATCCAGAGGGGCTTGACGACGAGCAGTACCGCAATCTTTATCCCCTTTATCACGCAGGAGCTTTTCCAGACCGGGGAAGCCCTTTACTACGGGCTGAACGCGCTTTCTAACAACATGATACTCTGCGACCGGAAGCAGCTCAAAAACCCGAACGGGCTTATCCTTGGGACGCCGGGAAGCGGGAAATCCTTTGCGGCAAAGCGGGAAATGACAAATGCGTTTCTCATTACGGACGACGATATTATCATCTGCGACCCGGAAGCCGAGTATTTTTCCCTTGTGCAGCGGCTCAACGGACAGGTGGTGCGGCTCTCCCCGGCGGGGAAAGGCATGGACGGCAAGCCACAGTATGTAAACCCTATGGATATAAACCTCAACTATTCCGAGGACGACAACCCCCTTGCCTTAAAAAGCGACTTTATCCTTTCCCTCTGCGAGCTTGTTATCGGCGGCAAGGAGGGCTTGCAGCCTGTCGATAAGACCGTCATTGACCGGGCTGTACGGAATGTGTACCGACCGTTTCTTGCCGACCCCGACCCGGCGAAAATGCCTGTCCTTGGCGACCTTTACAATGAACTTTTGAAGCAGCCGGAGCCGGAAGCGGCGCGGATTGCGGCGGCGTTGGAGCTTTACGTTTCCGGCAGTCTTAACGTGTTCAACCACAGGACGAACGTGGAGCTTTCCAACCGCCTTGTCTGCTTTGACATTAAGCAGCTTGGGAAACAGCTCAAAAAGTTAGGTATGCTCATTGTGCAAGACCAGGTATGGAACCGCGTGACGGTCAACCGGGCAGAGAAAAAAGCGACGCGCTACTACATGGACGAATTTCACTTGCTTTTGAAAGAAGAACAGACCGCCGCCTATTCCGTGGAGATTTGGAAGCGTTTCCGTAAGTGGGGCGGCATTCCGACCGCCATTACCCAGAACGTCAAAGACCTGCTTGCTTCCCGCGAAGTGGAGAATATCTTTGAGAACAGCGATTTTGTCCTCATGCTCAATCAGGCACAGGGCGACCGGGCTATCCTTGCAGGACAGTTAGGCATTTCCCCGCAGCAGATGAAGTATGTGACCCACACCGAAGCGGGCGAGGGGCTTATCTTCTACGGGAACGTGGTGCTGCCTTTTGTAGACCGCTTCCCGAAGGACACGGAGCTTTACAAGGTAATGACGACGAAGCCGGAGGAAGTGGGGGAAGCATGAACGGGCTGACGACAGACACCATTATCAACCGGGACGCGCTGTATGCCCTGCGGGAACTTCCCTCTGAAAGCGTCCATTGTGCCGTGACAAGCCCGCCCTACTACGCGCTGCGCGATTACGGGCTTACCATGCAGATAGGGCGCGAGGACACGCCGGAGGAATATATCCGGCGGTTGACCGTGATTTTCCGGGAGCTGCGGAGGGTGCTGCGCCCGGACGGGACGCTCTGGCTGAATATCGCAGACACTTACTGCGGCACTGGAAGCAAAGGCAGCTCTACCGACCCGAAAAACCCGAAAGGCAGGAACGGGCAAAGCGTATCAATCGCACGAAAAGCGGCGGGTATCAAGCAAAAAGATTTAATCGGTATCCCGTGGCTCTTAGCCTTTTCCCTGCGCTCGGACGGGTGGTATCTGCGGAGCGATATTATCTGGCAGAAAGAAAACCCCATGCCGGAAAGCTGCAAAGACCGCCCGACCCGCTGCTATGAACATATCTTCCTGCTGACGAAAGAAAAGAAATACTACTATGACGCGGCAGCCATAGCCGAACCCATTTCCCCGAAAACGGCGGCGCGGTACCGACTGGGGCGCAGCGCGAACAGCAAATACGCCGCTGAAATCCCCGGACAGGGAAAAGTGCAGGGGCTGAACAGGGCAAGGAGCGGCGGCTACTATGACGACGCGCTCATGCCGACCACAAGGAACCGCCGGGACGTTTGGACTATCAACACCGTCCCCTATAAAGGCGGGCATTTTGCCGCGTTTCCCCCGAAGTTAGCGGAAACGTGCATACTGGCGGGCTGTCCGAAAGGCGGAGTTGTGCTTGACCCCTTTTTCGGGAGCGGCACGACCGGGCTTGCGGCGAAAAGCCTTGACCGCCACTATGTCGGCATTGAGATTAACGCAGAGTATTGCGCCCTTGCAAGGGCGCGGATTGGAGGTGGAAAGACATAAAACAGTATAAGCCCCGCGATAAAATCACGCAGAAAATGACCCGTGACGGGCTGACCGAGCAGAACCAGACCACGGGAGAAAGCGAACGTATCAGCAAGCGCATACAGGAAGCGGATTTCCAGAAAACGCCGGAGCAGCAAGCCGCACAGGACGCGGCGCAGCTTCAAGGGGCGGCTTCCCCGTCCTCTCCCTTGTCCCATGCGCCGGGAACTGCCCCAAAGCAGGACACGGCAGCCGCCGAGCGCGTCATGGAGCGTATCGACGCAGCCCATACCCGCAAGGCAAGCAAAAAAGCGGCAAGGAAAGCACAGGAGGAAGCGGCGGCACAAACGAAGTCGTCCCGCTTGCAGTTTACCGAAGAAGAACTTTCCACCCCGGAACTGGAAAAATACATTGAAAAATCCAACCGGGCAGCCGACCGTCTGGACGCGGCAAAGGCAGCTATCCCGAAGCAGAAAAAACTTATAAAGGAACGCACTTTTGATGAAGCCACCGGAAAGGCAAAGACCCGCTTATGCTTTGAGGAACGGGAAAAGCCCATGCCCGGAAGCAAAGTTCACAGAAACCCGCTGTCCCGCCCCGCGCAGGAAGCGGGTATTTTCGTCCATAACAAGGTACATTCCGTAGAAAAGGACAATTCCGGCGTGGAGGGCGCGCACAAATCCGAAGAACTGGCAGAAAAAGGCGTGAAGTATGGGGCGCGGAAAGTGAAACAGGGCTACCGCAGCCACAAGCTCAAACCCTACCGGAAAGCGGAAAAGGCAGAAAGAGCGGCGGCAAAGGCGAATGTGAATTTCCAGTACCACAAGACGCTGTACGATAACCCGCAGCTTACAAGCAATCCCCTTTCCCGTTTCTGGCAGAAACAGCAGATAAAAAAGCAGTATGCAAAGGCGGCAAGGGCAGGCAGCGCAAAGGGTATCAGAGCCGCAGCGGAGAACACCCGGAAAGCGGCAGCCAAAGCCACCGAGAAAACAAGGCAGACCGTAGCGTTTGTGGCAAGGCACCCGGCAGGCGTTTGTATCGCCATTGCCGCGCTGCTCCTGATTATCCTTGTCTTTGCGGGGCTGTCGTCCTGTTCGGCTATGTTTTCCGGGACGATAAACGGCGTTGTCGGGACTTCCTACACATCAGAGGACAGCGACCTTGTGGCGGTGGAAAACAGCTATGCCGCTATGGAAAATGAGCTGCAAAGCGAGATAGACAATATCGAGCGCACCCACCCCGGATATGATGAATACCGCTACGACCTTGACACAATCGGGCATAACCCCCATGAATTGGCGTCCTATCTGACCGCCCTTTTGCAGAGCTACACCCTGGAAAGCGCACAGGCAGAAATCGAGCGCATTTTCGGCTTGCAGTACACCCTGACGCTGACCGAGGAAGTGGAAATCCGCTACCGGGAGGAAGAACGTACTGATACATGGACGGACGAGGACGGCAACGAGCATGAGGAAACCTATACGGTTCAAGTGCCGTATGAGTATTATATCCTCAATGTGGAGCTGACGAACAAGCCCATATCCTCACTTGCGGAAGAACTCCTGACCCCGGAGCAGCTTGAAATGTTCCGCGTCTACATGGAAACAAGCGGCAACAAGCCGTTGATTTTCGGCGGCGGTTCCCCGGACACTTCCGCGTCGGAGGATTTAAGCGGCGTACAGTTTGTAAACGGCACACGCCCCGGAAACACCGCCCTTGTAGACCTTGCGAAGCAGCAAGTCGGCAACGTGGGCGGCTATCCCTATTGGAGCTGGTACGGCTTCAATTCCCGTGTTGAATGGTGCGCCTGCTTTGTGAGCTGGTGCTACAGTCAGGCGGGTGTGAGCGAACCGAAATTTGCCGCCTGCCAGTCGCAGGGTGTCCCGTGGTTCCAGTCGCGCGGGCAATGGGGCGCGAGGGGCTATGAGAATATCGCCCCCGGCGACGCTATCTTTTTTGACTGGGATTTAGACGGCAGCGCAGACCATGTAGGCATTGTCATAGGCACAGACGGGAGCCGCGTCTACACCGTGGAGGGCAATTCCGGCGACGCCTGCAAGATAAAAAGCTACGACCTTAATTATCAGTGTATCAAAGGGTACGGGCTGATGAACTGGTAAACCGACCAAAAATGAAAGGAGTTTTGAATTATGGCTATGAACAAGATTGAACGTATCGACCGGGAAATCCAGAAAACCCGCGAGAAAATCACAGAGTACCAGAACAAACTGAAAGGCTTGGAAGCACAGAAAACCGAAGCGGAAAACCTGCAAATCGTACAGCTTGTGCGGGCTATGAAGCTGACCCCGCAGGAGCTTCACGCTATGCTGAAAGACGGCGGTATTCCGGGCATGGAAGCCGCGCAGGATTATGACGACGGACAGGAGGACACGGAACATGAAGAATAAAATCACACGGACACTGACTGCTTTTTGCGCCGCCCTGCTCCTTATGGGCGGCTTTTCCGTTACCGCTTTTGCACAGACCCCGGAGGAAACGCCCGACGCAACCGACGACAGCGGCGTTGTTTATGAAGAACCGCAGGAAGCCGAACCCCTCACACCGGAGGGGAACGCCACCCTTGTAGACGATTTCGGCGGGAACAAGCAGCTTATCACAGTAACGACCAAAGCCGGGAACTATTTTTATATCCTCATTGACCGGGACGACGAGGGGGAAAATACTGTCCATTTCCTCAATCAGGTAGACGACGCAGACCTTTCCGCACTTTTGGAGGACGGGGAAACGGAGGAAACGCCTGCTGTCTGCACCTGTACGGAGAAATGCGAAACCGGAGCCGTAAATATAAACTGCCCCGTATGCTCTGCTGACCGTACCCAGTGTGCGGGCGTGGAAACCGAACCGGAGCCGGAGGAACCGGAAGCCCCGCAGGAGGAAGAAAGCGGCGGCAGCATGGGGCTATTGCTTATCGTCCTTGTGCTTGCCGGAGCAGGCGGCGCGGCGTTCTATTATTTTAAAGTGCTGAAACCGAAGAAAGACGCGGCAAAGGGAAGCGACGACCTCAGCGATTATGACTTTGATGATTACGACGAGGACGAGGAAACCGAGGAAGAACAGCCGGGGAAAGCAGACGACGGGGAGGAAACCGACGAGGAACAGGAGGATAAGGAAGTATGACCCTGTTTACAGGCAGCCCCTATGAAAAAATGATGATACAGAAACCGGCGGGCGGAAAGCGGGATAAATCCCCGCCCGCTTCCTTTTCCCCGCGTTGCGAGGGCTGCCCCTATCGGGGGCAGTCCCCCTGTATTGGGTATTGTATCAGAAAGATAGAAAAAGACAGATAGCCGGAACGCTGACTATGTGGATTTACAATGCTTCATATGCTATAATCTGTAAATGATATAACATTTAGAAAGGGGATTTGAATTGAAAGCAAATATATATACTTCCAGTAATGTGGATTCAATTATTGAAATAGTAATTGACGATTTGGTAAACGACATTAAAATAACTGAAAGCAATTCTTTATATTCTACAATTTTGGAGGTTTATGAAAACTCAAAATCCACAATTTGTATAGTTAAGAAATCTGGATATAGATATATTATTCCTAAATGTAATATTCAATATATACAGGTCATTGAAGAATAATAAGAAAGATTTTTGCATTTATATCCATACTATTCAACATGGTTACAATCAAGGGCAATCGAGAAATCGGTTGCTCTTTTCTTTTATCCGAAAGGAGGACTTTTATTGACTTCACATATCTTAGTAATCGCTGAAAAGCCCAGTGTGGCGCAGTCTATCGCCGCTGTCCTTGGCGCAAGGGAGAAAAAGGACGGCTTTATCGAGGGGAACGGCTATCTTGTTTCCTGGTGTGTCGGACACCTCATCGGGCTTGCGGAAGCTGCCGCCTATGGGGAACAGTACAAGAAATGGAGCTATGACAGCTTACCCATTCTGCCGCAGGAATGGAAATACACTGTTGCCGCCGACAAGAAAGTGCAGTTTGACACCCTCAAAGACCTTATGCACCGGGACGACGTTTCCGAGGTCGTCAACGCCTGCGACGCAGGGCGCGAGGGGGAATTGATTTTCCGCTTTGTCTACAACACCGCAGGCTGCGAAAAGCCCATGCGCCGCCTTTGGATTTCCTCAATGGAGGACGAAGCTATTCGGGACGGCTTCTCCCACTTGAAGGACGGGCGGGACTATGACCCTCTTTTTGCTTCTGCCCTTTGCAGGGCAAAGGCTGACTGGATTATCGGTATCAACGCCACCCGCCTTTTCTCCTGCCTTTACAACCACACCTTGAATGTGGGGCGCGTCCAGACCCCGACCTTAAAAATGCTTGTTGACCGGGACGCTGCCATTACCACCTTCAAGAAAGAAAAATACTATCATGTGCGGCTCATGCTTTCCGGCGCGGAAGCCGTAAGCGAACGGCTCCCTGCCGCTGATGAAGCGCGGGAACTGAAAACAGTCTGCGAAGCGTCGCAAGCCGTGTGTATTTCTGTCGTGAAAGAGCAGAAAACCGCAGCCCCGCCGAAGCTCTTTGACCTCACTTCCTTACAGCGGGAAGCGAACCGGATTTTCGGCTATACCGCAAAGCAGACCCTTGACCTTGCACAAACCCTCTATGAAAAGCGGCTCCTTACTTATCCGAGAACGGACAGCGCGTTTCTGACCGACGATATGGGCGATACGGCGGCGGGTATCCTTGCAATGCTATGCGGGAAGCTCCCATTTATGGAGGGCGTTGCCCTCACGCCGGAAGTTTCCCGGCTTTTAAACAGCAAAAAGGTGTCCGACCACCACGCAATCATTCCCACTATGGAGCTTGCAAAGACTGACCTTTCCGGGCTGCCGGAAACGGAACGGAATATCCTTACCCTTGCCGGAGCAAGGCTTCTCATGGCTGCCGCCGAACCGCACACCTTTGAAGCGGTCACGGCGGTTTTTGAATGTGCCGGACAGACCTTTACCGCAAAGGCAAGGACGGTACTTTCCGACGGGTGGAAAGGCTTGGAACGCCGCTACCGGGCGACCCTCAAAACAAAACCTGACCCGGAGGACAGCGAGGAAAACGGGCTTCTCCCCGGTACGCTCTCCTTTAGCGAGGGGCAGATTTTTGACCGCCCCACGGCAAAAGTAACGGAGCATGACACCACACCGCCGAAGCCACATAACGAAGCGTCCCTGCTCTCCGCTATGGAACGCGCCGGGAATGAGGAAACCGACCCGGACGCGGAACGCCGGGGGCTTGGAACGCCTGCGACCCGCGCCGCCGTTATTGAGAAATTAGTCAAGGGCGGTTTTGTGGAGCGCAGGGGAAAACAGCTTATCCCCACAAAAGACGGTATCAACCTTGTATGCGTCCTGCCGGAAGCCCTCACTTCCCCGAAGCTGACCGCCGAATGGGAAAACAACCTGACCCAGATAGCAAAGGGAAAAGCAGACCCGGACGCATTTATGGGCGGTATCGAGGAAATGGCAAAGGGGCTTGTGAAATCCTATCCATTCCTTTCCGACGAGAAAAAAGACCTGTTCAAGCCGGAACGTGCCGAGCTTGGCAAATGCCCCCGCTGCGGCTCCCCGGTCTATGAGGGAAAGAAAAATTATTACTGTTCTAACAAAGAGTGCAGCTTTACCATGTGGAAGAACGACCGTTTCTTTGAGGAAAGGAACGTGGGTTTCTCCCCGAAAATCGCCGCCGCGCTCCTAAAGGACGGCAAGGCAGCCGTGAAGAAGCTCTATTCCCCGAAAACAGGCAAGACCTATGAAGGAACCGTCCTTTTGGCAGATACGGGCGGGAAGTACGTCAATTACCGGGTGGAGCTTCCGAAGAAACGAAAGTAACGCAGCAAGCATAGGAAAGGGGTACCCTTTCCGTAAAATCCCCGCTTTCCCTTACCGGGAACGACGGGGATTTTTGCTTGTACCCTCACAGGCTAACGCCTGTTGGGGCAGGCTCTTGGGAAGTATCCCAAACCCTCTAAAAAATAAAAACACTTTGGCAAAAAGCGCGGCAGCCCCGTAGTAAAGAGTGAAACCGGAAAACGGCAGCTTCCGCGCTGCCACTTGCGAAAGGAGGTTATACATGGCAAGTTTGCGCGACGCGATAAAGGAACGGCAGGAAGAATTACAAGGCGGTAACGCATGGGTGGCGTTCTGGAAAGAGGGGCGTTCCTGGCACAGCGAAGCGTTCCACCTTGATATGGACGCGACCCTCTACCCGGAGGACGAATGGCGGCTGCGGGAAATCGAATCGGCAGACCCCGCTGCTGTCGTGCTGAACGGATATTTGAGCGAAAACATGACCCTTGACGAGCTGACGACCTCTATCCGTTACCACTATGAACACCGCATGAACGGCATTGCCGGGTTTATCACGGAGTACAGCGACCGCTTATCCCCGGAGGAAATCGAGAAAGGGCGGGCAGCCGCCCGCGCCGCAGGGCTTCCCTTTTCCGAAAAGCCCTTCCGGGACGGGGAAGATTTTGACCCTTATGTATATGACGGCAGCATGAGCATGGAGGACTACAACCTTATGCAAAGCATGATTGAGAAAGAAAGGAGTGAACGAATGGACGAACCGATTTTAAGCGGGTATCTCTCCAATCTTGGCGCATACGCCGGGGGCAGACCCGCCGGGGAATGGGTGACATTCCCCACCACCGCCGGACACATGAAAGAAGTCTTTGACCGTATCGGCATTGACGTTCAGAACCGGGAAGCATGGCATTTTACCGAATTTCAGTCCCCTATCCCTCATCTGGCAGAGAAGTTAGGGGAACACGAACACCCGGACGAGCTGAACTATTTAGGGAAGCTCTTGGAAATGCAGTTTGACGACGACCGGGAAAAATTTGCGGCGGCTATCGCCCTTGGCGACCACGCTTCCAGTGTGGAGGAACTTATCAACCTTGCACAGAACCTTGACTGCTACTGGATTTACCCGTCCGTCCACAATGAGGAAGATTACGGGCATTACCTTGTTGATGAACTGGAAGAACCGGAGCTGCCGGAGGAAGCAAAAAAATATTTCATGTATGAGGAATACGGGAGGGACGCAGCTATCAATGACGGGGGACTGTTTACCGAACAGGGCTATATCTACAACAACCGAAACACATTTACAAGGTGGTATGACGGACGGGACGTGCCGGAGGAATACCGGGTAACGCCTGCCCCGCCGGAACCGGGACGCCCCGACCCGGAAAAGGTGGAAATGGACGCTGCCCCCGCAGGGCAGACCGCGGCGCAGCCAAAGGAGCAGGCGCAGGAGCCGCGCCCGGTTACCCCTATTGTCCTTACGTCTGAGAAACCCGCCGACAAGCTCAAAGAGATTACCGACCGTCTGGAACAGGGAATAACGGAACTGTTTGAAAGTGAGCGTTACAAGGAATATCTGCGCGTCATGTCCAAATTTCATAATTACAGTTTTAACAATACGCTGCTTATCGCCATGCAGAAACCCGACGCTTCCCTTGTGGCAGGCTTTTCCTCATGGAAAAACAACTTTGGACGGAATGTGATGAAAGGCGAAAAGGGAATCAAAATCATAGCCCCGTCGCCGTTTACAGTAAAGCAGGAGGTAGAGAAAACCGACCCGCAGACCGGGAAGCCCGTTATCGGGAAGGACGGGAAGCCCGTTACCGAGGAAAAGGAAATCAAGGTACCCGCCTACAAGGTAGTATCCGTCTTTGATGTGTCCCAGACCGAGGGGCGGGAGCTGCCGGATATAGCCGTGAATGAGCTGACCGGGGACGTTGACCGCTTCAAGGACTTTTTCGCCGCACTGGAACAGGCTGCCCCCGTCCCTGTCGGCTTTGAGAAAATCGAGGGCGGCGCACACGGCTATTACCACTTGGAAGAAAAGCGGATTGCCATTGACGAGGGCATGAGTGACTTGCAGACCCTAAAAACCGCTATCCATGAAATCGCCCATGCGAAGCTCCATGACATAGACCTTAATGCCCCGAAAGAAGAACAAAAGCCCCGCGTTGACCGCCGCACCCGTGAGGTGGAAGCGGAAAGTGTTGCTTATACCGTCTGCCAACACTACGGGCTTGATACGTCAGAGTATTCGTTCGGATATGTCGCCGGGTGGAGCAGCGGAAAGGAGCTTGCAGAGCTTAGAGGTTCTCTTGAAACAATCCGCAGTACCGCCGCTGAAATGATAAACGCCATTGACGGGTATTTTGCGGAACTTCAAAAGGCACAGGACAAAGAACAGTCACAGCCACAGCATGAGGGCAACGCCCCGGCGCAGCCGGAAGCTGCCCCGCAGGAGAAATCCGCATTTACCCCCGAAACTATTTACCGGGTACGCCGCAACCCATACAGCGATAGGGAGGAAAACGCCTATCTGCTGCAAGCCTATGTGACGCAGGAGAACGGGCGGGCAAAAATGGGCGAAGTGCTTTTCCGGGGAACACCGGAAAAATGCCGGGAGCTTCTGGGACAGTTAAATGCCGGAGAACTGACCGAGGGACAGGTAAAGGAACTGTATGCAAAGGCGCAGGAGCAGCCGGGAACCGGGCGGGACGATACCTTTTCCATTTACCAGTTAGGGGACGGGGACGAAACGAGGGACTACCGCTTTGAGCCTTACGACCGCCTGCAGGCGGCGGGGCTTGCCGTTGACCGGGCGAACTATGAGCTTGTCTATACCGCGCCCCTTGCGCCGGGAACGTCCCTTGACGATATTTTTACCCGGTTTAATATCGACCACCCGAAAGATTTTAAAGGACACAGCCTTTCCGTTTCTGATGTTGTCGTACTTCATCAGGGCGGGCAGGACACCGCCCACTATGTAGACCGTGGGGACTTTAAGCAGATACCGGAGTTTTTGCAGGAGAAACAGCCGCAGCGGGAAAACCCATTAAAAGCCGCCGAGCAGACCACAGAGCAAAACTACAACATGATTGACGGACGGATAAACAACACCCCGACCGTGGACGAACTGGAAGCAAAGGTTAAGGCGGGGGAAACCATTTCCCTTGTTGACCTGGCGAATGCGGTCAAAGCGGATAAGGAGCGCGGCAAGGTGGCGAAGCCGGAAAAGAAACCCTCTATCCGGGCGCAGCTCAAAGCCGATAAGGAACGGGCGGCGCAGAAGAAACCCGCAAAGCAGAAGTCACAGGGCTTAGAAAGGAGCTGAACCATTGAATAAATTTGAGAACGTGGACGTTATCGCGTCCCTTGACGCTATCATGCGGCAGAACACCGCATTTTATCAAGATGATTTTGACATAGACAAACGGATTTTGCAGGAAGCAGCGGCAAGACCCGGCAGGGAGGACAGGAAAATCCTCTGGTTTTCCCGCCCGTCCGGGACTTGCTGCGTCCGGGAGCGCGACGTGTTCCTAAAGGACACAAGACAGCACAACACATGGCGGTTTTACGGGGAGCAGACCCGTGATACCGTCCTTGCCTATCTGGTGGAGCTGACCGGGAAAGAGGACGGGAAGCTCAAAGGCAACCTCTATGAGCTTGACTATGAGCAGCACTTCCGGCGCGTGATAGAAAAGTCCGTCCCTGCCGACAATTACACACTGGTTTATGAACATGGGGAGCGCAGCATACCCGCCGGACAGTATTTTGACGGCAACCCCGACCCGCAGCTTGGGAAGTTTGAACGCTTTGAAGCACAGCCGAACGACCCGGAAACCCTGCGGGACGTACTCATGGAGGAACAGCGCAGCCGGGAAAAGCTGCGTCCGGGGGATTTCAAAGCCCATGTAACCATGCTGCACGATAACCGGATAGAACGGGAAGCCTGCCGCGTGGTGGGGAAAATGAAGTTGTTGCAGGAACCAAACGGCCCGGACAAGACCCGTTTCATGGTGGAACTGTCCCCGTATTTCGTCCGGCTTGCCACAGAAAAGGACGCTGACCGCCTGTTTTCCATGCTGCCCTATCAGACCCTTACCTTTTCCAAAAGCAAAGACAGCTTTGGAACCTATGCGCTGATTGATAAAGGCGAGGACAGGAGCAAAGGAATACGCAAGCCCCGTCCCTCTGTCCGGGCGCAGCTTGCCGCAGGCAAAGAGAAAACCGCCCCGAAAAAGGCAGCGGCAAAGACCAGACAGAAAGAAATGGAGGTATGAGCATGACACAGTTTACCGTGGAAGAAATGAACCTTTTGAGCATTTACCATGAGGGGAGCCGGGAACAGCTTAGGGAGAACATGAACGCTGCGCTTCCCTACATGGACGCGGATATGCGGGAGCTTGCAAAGCGCACCCTTTCCAAAGTGGACGCACTGACGGAAACGGAATATGCGGAGCTTGCCGTCTACGCCGCTGATGAAGCATGAGCGCGGTCAAGCGGCTCACGCCGCCGCAAAGCCGGAAAGTCAATGCCCTTGTAAAGCGGGAGTGCTGCAACTGCGATAACGGACACTGTATCTTACTGGACGACGGGGAGGAATGTGTATGCCCGCAGCTCATTTCCTATTCCCTGCTCTGCAAGTGGTTCCGTATTGCCGTACTTCCTGCCGACAAGCTCTTATATGCGGAGCTTTACCATACCGAGGATAAAAAGCGTTGTACCGAGTGCGGCGCGTTCTTTGCTTCAAGGTCAAATAACGCAAAATATTGCCCGGACTGCCGGAAGCGTATCACGAACCGGCAGGCAGCGGAGCGCATGAGGAAACGCCGCGCCCTTGTTACGCAGTAAGGGCGAAAACAGCCTTGATTTATACGGCTCTGACAGCTTGAAAAAGGGGCAGGCGATACAGAATACCTTTTCCCCTCAAAATGGCGTTCTACTGCGTAACATCTAAAAGCAGCACCCTCACAGACGCGGGGCGCGGTTAGCCTTTTCCGGCTTTCCGCGCCCCGTTCTTTTTTTGCCTATACGATTTCTATATCTGTTATTCTGGCTGCTATTGCGGCGTAAAGCCTGCCGTCGTCTACTTCTATAATAATCACATCATTTTCTTTTGGAATATCCCCATATTCGACGCATAAAACGCGACCTGCGAGTGTTGCCCCATTATCGAACGTAATTCTGACTTTACAACCCGTGTCAAGATACATTTCCATGACGCACATTTCATTTTCCATTGTTATTTTGTAAGACGTTCTAATCTCTGCTATTTTCATACGATTCCCGTTCCTTTCCTTTTTCCCGTTCCGGTTCCTTTGGCTGACGTAAAATGCTGTCTATGTTCTGCCTGATAACGTCGTATTCCCTGACCTGTTTTTTTAGCTTGCCGTAGTCGGCGCGGAGGGTTTCTTTCTGTTCTTGCAGCTTTTCATATTCCGCTTGCAGGGCGGCAAGGTTCGGCAACTTGGAAATGCCCGCCGCTTTTAATGCCTTTGCCGCCGCTTCATGGAGAATGACAGTCCCCTCATGGGCTGCCCGGTATCGTTCTTTGTTCCTTGCTTTCCGGTAGGTATCATAGGCAGGTTTTGTCTTTTGAAACGTGGAAACATTCTTGATAAGCACCGCCATATCCGCAAGCCGCTTTTCCACTTCCTTTAGCGCGTCGCCTGCCTTGTCGCTTTCTGTCTGGATTTCTGTTATCTTTGCAGTCAAATCCTCATACCGGCTTATCTGGTGTTCCGTAAGGAAATTGAGTGTCTTTGCCGCCTGCTTCAGATTATGGATTTTCGCCCATTGTTCATAACCCCGGCTCTGCGCCGCCTTGATACTATTCTCAATGTCAATGAGTAAGGAAACGCCGCGCTCTGCCTTTGGAGTTTTGGCGGTTCTGGTACGTCTGCCCTCTATCCGTTCCCTTATAGCTTCTTCTGTATAGTCTGCGCCGAGGGTTTTCAAACGGGTAAACCGTTCCTGCCCCGGAGCGCGGCAGGAAACGTATTTCCCCGGCTTTATCGCATAGCCTGCCGCTTGCAGCCGGGAAAGCAATTCTTCAAAACTGGATACCTGGGGGATAAGCGCGTCCACAGCGATTTTCAGCTTACCTTTCCAACTGGTTCCGGTTTTCTCCGCGAGATATTCCGCATAGCTTTTTCCCTTGCCGCCCTTTTGCGGAGCGACGACGGACAAGCCGTTTTCCCGGCACAGCCTGTCACTCATGTTGCGTATGCCGTAATAGCTGCGCTTATTGGAATTGTACTTGTGGTGGTCTACGAAGTTGACCGAGCAGAAAATAATGTGGTTATGAACGTGTCCTTTGTCTATGTGGGTGGTAAGGACGTATTCATATTTTCCCTTTGTTACCGCGTCGGCAAGCTGTTTCCCGATTTCATGGGCTTTCTGGTAATCCACTTCCCCCGGCTCAAAGGACTGTATCAAATGGTGGGCGAGGTTATTTCCACGTTCTAACGCCTGCGCTATGGTAAATGCAAATTCAATGTCTGCTGTTTCCGGCGAACAGCCAAAGGAGGACACAAGCATTTTCCCGTCCGTCTTGTCCGGGTTTTGGATATAGTCAAGGGCTTTTTTCAACGTGCTTTTAACAGGCTTAATCTTTGTAACCGCCATATCTCCGCAAGCACCCCCTTTATTTCCTCTATGTCCTCTTGGTAGACGCTGCCCGTGGCGTTGACGCGCCGCGCTATCTGGTTGATGTTGACACCGATTTTCTGTATCTCCGCTGTCATGGCTTTTATGTCGGCGTGGTCTATCTGAATGATGTACCCGTCGATTGCCATTTTCCGAAGATAGGCTTCCATGTTCCGGGTGGGGACGAGCTTCATTTTCTGCTCAATCAACGCCCGTTCTTCCTCTGTTACTCTGAATTTGATTTGCACCGTCCGTTTCCTGCCGTCCATGCGTTCACGCTCCTTTCCGTTTTTTAGAGGGTTTGGGACACTTCCCAACAAGCAATTTTCAACCGACGCGCCGCAGCGCAGGAGGGCGAAAATACGGAAAGGGTACCCCTTTCCTATGCTTGCTAAGAAACTTTCTCCCTTTACCCCTACTACGGAAGAAACCTTGATTTTGCCAAACTTACGCAAAAGAAAAACGCTGCAATCTGCAAAGATTACAACGCTTCCTAAAATCCATATTCAATTTTGCGGGACATTCTCATTCGTCCTCTTTTTCGACTTCCGCTATCTCTTTTGCGGTGGCTGTTACAATCCGAATCCCCATATCGCTTATGCCGTCGAGCAGCGCGTCAAGCTGCCGCCGCTGCGTGTTCTTTTCGGCAGGCTTATCTGAAAGAAATTGGTCTACGGATATATTGTAACGGAGCATAAGCTCAAAGAAAATCTGCAAACTGGGGTGTTGCCCGTTGTTCTCTATATTCGCAAGGTAGCGGGGAGAAATAAACATTTCGTCGCATACTTTCTTACGGCTCTCTTTTCTGTCCGTTCGCGCTGCCTTTATTGCTGCTCCAAAAGCCTTGAAATCATATTTTGGTACTGGTCTTTTAGCCATATTCATTCACCCAGTTACATTTTACTGTTCCTCTTTTCTGTTGGATATGCTTACACAATTCCTATTATGAACTTAAATACTTCTCAATATTCACAGACTGTTTATTGCTTTTGTTCGGCTCTCCGCATATAATATAGATTGATAGATTATGTGAAAGGACGGTTTAAGTTATGGAATATATGTCATGCCCCGAAGCAGCCCGGAAATGGGGAATTTCAGAAAGACGGGTACAAAAGCTATGCGAAGAAAACCGCATATCCGGTGTTTCAAAAATTGGCTATATGTGGCTGATACCAAAGGAAGCCGAAAAGCCCGCTGACGCAAGGAGAAAGGAGTTTAAGCATGAATAATCTATTACTACTGGAAGATGATATTAGCTTAATCGACGGTTTACAATACTCTTTAAATAAAAACGGATTTCATGTTGATATTGCCCGTACTGTTGAAGAAGCAAAAAATTCTTTAACGGATATAAATAAGTACGATTTACTCATTCTTGACGTGACGCTTCCAGACGGAACGGGATTTGATGTCTGCGAAAAGGTTAGAAAGCAAAATACACAAATCCCGATTATCTTCCTCACCGCGTCCGATGAAGAAGTCAATGTAATCCGGGGCTTGGATTGTGGCGGGGACGATTATGTTACGAAACCTTTTAAATTAGGAGAACTATGCTCCCGTATTCGTGCTTTGCTGCGTCGTGCAGGAGTATCTTCACAAGATAAAACAAACATTCTGAAATGTGGCGATATATCTATTGACCTACTGGCAAGCCGTGTATTATTGAATGGCAGAATATTAGAATTAACAAATGCGGAATACCGCCTGCTCTGTCTGTTAGTACGCAATGCAAACCGTGTTGTTTCAAGAGATATTATTCTAAATGATTTGTGGGACGGGACAGGAAATTTTGTTGACGATAATACTTTGTCCGTTTATATCCGTCGGCTCCGTGAAAAAGTCGAAATCGACGCTTCACACCCGCAGCATTTAATCACTGTTCGCGGATTTGGCTATCAATGGAAAGAGGTGGAAGCATGAGTATATTCCGTGACAGGCAAGTTAAATTTTTTTCAATTTTTATCGTGCTATATATTGCTCTGATTTTTTGCGTGGGCGCGTGGTTTTGTCAAGCTCAAATAACTGCTTCAAAATCTATGTATCTGGAACACAATAGGGCTATTATATCTGCTTTATTGGAACAAGGAATATCAAAAGAAATAATTGCTAATGCGATTTTTTCCACAGATACAAGTGTGGCCGGAATAGAATTATCAAATTATTTGGGAATTACCTCATATACAATAGGAAGTACGCTTCCTCATTTTTCTCAATTTCAAAATCAGTTTTGGCTTATGTTTTTTGGAAGCTGCACTTGCATGATAATAGTTTTGTTAATTGGAATTATTTCTTTCCTGCGGATTAGGAATAAGTTATATCAGCGGGCAGAAAAAATCATAGACAACTACATTAACAATGACTATTCTTGCCATTTGCCACAAGACAGCGAAGGGGAAATTTTTCATTTATTTGCTTCTGTTGAGCAGCTTGCTACTATGCTTCAAGCCAAAAACGAAACCGAACATAAGACAAAGGAATTTCTGAAAAGCACAATTTCAGATATTTCACATCAGTTAAAAACGCCGTTGGCAGCTTTGATGATGTATCAGGAAATCATAGAATCCGAGCCGGATAATACTAATACAGTAAAAGAGTTTTCACAAAAAATCGGAATTGCTTTAAAACGAATGGAACAGCTCATTTTATCTATGCTTAAAATTACACGTTTAGACACGGGGAATATTCTTTTTGATAAACGTGCCTGTTCCGTACAAGAACTGATTAAAAATGCTATTAGTGAACTTACTACAAGGGCTACACAGGAGAAAAAGCAACTTATTGTACAAGGCACCCCTAATCAAACTGTAATTTGCGATATGGATTGGACAAGCGAAGCGATTGGAAATCTTGTAAAAAATGCGTTAGACCACACAGAAGCAGGAGGAGTAATAGAGATTACTTGGGAAAGTACGCCAACTATGTTAAGGATTTTAGTTTACGATAATGGAAGCGGTATCGCACCGGAAGATATACACCATATTTTCAAACGCTTTTACCGCAGCAAATATTCTCTTAATACTCCAGGAATTGGATTAGGATTACCTCTTGCAAAATCTATTATAGAAGGACAAGGTGGGCTTATTTCTGTTCAAAGTGTTTTACATGAGGGAACCACCTTTTCCGTTTCTTTCCTTACGAAATCGTAAGGTTAAATTCACCGGGTTGTAAGCTGCCTCTGCTATCCTTTGAGAAAAGGAGGTTATCAATATTATGGAGATTTTAAGAGTTGAAAATTTGTGTAAAACTTATGGAAAAGGCGAAGCAGAAGTTCAAGCCTTGAAGAATGTGTCCTTTTCCCTTGAAAAAGGGGAATTTGCTGCTGTTATAGGCGAATCTGGTTCTGGAAAAAGTACCTTGCTTAACTGTATCGGTGCCTTAGATACACCGACTTCTGGTTCCATTTTTATCGACGGACAAAACCTGTTTTCCATGAAAGAAGAAAAACGAACAATTTACAGACGACGAAATATCGGTTTTATCTTCCAGTCTTTTCAGCTTGTATCTGAGTTGAATGTAGAGCAGAATATTGTGTTCCCGCTGTTGCTGGACTACCGAGAGCCAGACCAGAAAAGGGTAAATGAAATTCTTGATTTGCTTGGACTGACCGAACGCCGCAAGCATTTACCGAGCCAGTTATCCGGAGGACAGCAGCAACGAGTAGCTATTGGAAGGGCATTGATAACACAGCCAAAACTAATTTTAGCAGATGAACCGACAGGAAACCTAGACAGCAAAAATAGCCAGGACGTTATGGATATGCTGACAACGGCTTCTCGGCATTATCAGCAGACGATTTTAATTATTACACATAATAAGAATTTAACAGCTTCCGTAGATAGAGTATTTCAAGTAAGTGACGGTGTTCTTACAGATTTAGGAGGGATTGCAAATGAAACATTATCTTGAACTTGTCCCTATCTCTGCGAGAGTACATCGGAAACAGAATAGAATGTCTATTTTTTGCATTATTTTAGCTGTATTTTTGGTAACAACAATTTTTGGAATGGCTGATATGTTTATTCGTAGCCAAATATTGCAGGCTCAAATAGACGGAGGTAATTTTCATATTGGCATTAAAGATATTACTGACGAGGAAGCAACACTAATTTCAAGGCGTCCAGATATACAAGCTGCTGCCCGCTATGGTGTTTTGAATTTCAGAGGTGATGAAGGTTATACTTTTGAAGGAAAGAATGCTGTAATCGTTGGTTGTGATGAAGAATACATGACAAAACTAATGGTAGATATTATTGAGGAAGGCAATTTTCCCCAGAATAATCAACAGGTTATGATTACACTTAACGCAAAAGAATATTTAGGGTTGCAAATTGGAGATACGGTGGCAATAAATACACCAGACGGTACCGAACTTCACTATGAAATTTCCGGTTTTTGTAATGACGCTTCAAAAACAATGAGTGAAGATTCGTATGGTTTTTTTATGACAACTTCTGCTTTTCGAGAAATTTATCCTACTGAAATGAGTGATGAATTAGCAGACTATAACAGTATATTATGTGTTCAATTTTCAGACTTAAAGAATATACAAAATACAATCAATAATTTAAAAGAGAAATGTCATCTTTCTGATGAACAAGTTTCTGAAAATACAAAATTACTTGGTTTATTGGGACAAAGTTCTAATTCTTTTATGGTTCAGATTTATATGTCGGCGATTATCTTATTTTTATTAGTTATGTTCGCAGGTATAATTATGATAGCAAGCAGCCTAAATAGTAATGTAATGCAACGAACTGAATTTTTTGGACTAATACGCTGTATTGGTGCAACACCAAAGCAGGTAATGAAATTGGTAAACAAAGAAGCTCTTAGTTGGTGTCGTTTTGCTATCCCAGTTGGTGTCGCAATGGGTATTGTTGTCGTATGGGTTTTATGTGCTGTTTTGCGTGTGCTTAGTCCAGAATATTTTGGAGCTATTCCTACTTTTAGTTTTAGTCTACCCAGTATTGTGGCCGGAATTGTAATAGGTTTATTGACAGTTTTGCTTGCAGCTCATTCTCCTGCCAAAAAAGCTGCAAAAGTTTCACCGCTGATGGCTGTTTCCGGAAACGCCTTTAATCTGCGTCCAGTCCGAAAAGCTGTAAATACAAAAATATTTAAAGTGGAAACGTCACTTGGCATTTATCATGCAATATCAAGCAAGAAAAACTTTATTTTAATGGTACTTTCTTTTTCTATAAGTATCGTTCTTTTTTTGTCGTTCGTGGTTGCAATAGCTTTTACAAATCATACTTTAACACCATTACGCCCTTGGACTGCCGACATATCAATTATAAGTCCTCAAAATACTTGTTCTATTGATAATTCAATACTTGAAAAATTAGAAAAAAATCCGATAGTCAACGCTGCTTATGGTCGAATGTTTTCTTATGATGTACCGACAACAGTAAATGATGATAGCGTTACATTAGATATAATCTCATACGAACAAAAACAATTTGATTGGGCGAAAGATTACTTGTTGCAAGGTTCTATCAAAGTTGTGCAAAATGAAGTCAATACCGGGCTAATTGTATATAGTCCAGAGAATAATATTGAGGTAGGAGATACAGTAAATTGCAGGATTGGGGAAAAATCTACAGAAATCCAAATTGTCGGAATATTATCTGATTGTCCATTTAATACAACGAGTAATGGTATTCTGATTTGTTCTGAAAATACATTTCAAAAAATAACAGGGCAAAATGAGTACACAGTAATTGATATACAGCTAGATAAAAATGCAACTGATACAGATGTTAATGCCCTTCATCAAATGATAGGAAATGATTTCACATTTTCCGATGAACGTATGGGAAATGAAAGCACAAGGGGAATTTATTATTGTATGTGCTTATTCCTTTATGGATTTTTAGTGGTAGTTGTTTTGATTACTATATTTAACATTATAAATAGCATTGCATTGAGTGTTGCAGCAAGAACAAAGCAATATGGAGCATTTCGGGCTATTGGGGTAAGCACAAAACAACTTGCCAAAATGGTAATAGCAGAAGCAGCGACTTATACGGTTATGGGAACCGTAGTAGGAAGCATTTTCGGGCTGGCTTTTCATAAGCTCATATTTGGAATGATGATAACCTATAATTGGGGTGATACATGGAATATTCCCTGGAATGAACTGGGAATTATTGCTGCGATTATGTTTTTTTCAATTATAGTTGCAGTATATAGACCAGTTAAAAGACTTCGTAAAATGTCTATTGTAGAAAATATTAGCGCACAATAATCTTTCATAATCTCTTGAGAGGGCAGCTTCAAAAACTGTCCTCTCTTTTTCTACCTTACAAATCCGTAAGCTAAAATTCATCTTAAAGTAAGCTGACATTGATAGAATAAAGCAAAACAAAATATTTGTTCATTATCTGCCGGACGACGGCAAAAGAAAAAAGCCGTCGCACAGCAGACATATTTTCGCGTGCATTTCTAAATCCGGCGGCTTTGATTTTCAGAGCCGCCGTTTCTTTTTGTCTATCATAAACCTACGACGACCCTTAGCCATGTAGAAATGGCGGCTTTAGGAGGTAGCCGCCATGTTGCATAGAGCGTATCGACAAAATTCCACAAACTTCTACACATCAAAAAAAGCCCGGTCACCGCCGGGGAATATTCCACCCTTAAATATGAACTTTCAAATCATCTAAATACTTTTAATATTTCCTTTGCGCCTGTCTGCGCCTTGCAGACAGGCGTATTTTGTTTGCTCAAAAATTTTTACAAAAAATTTTTGAAAACGTTCGGCGTTTTTCAAAAACGCCAGTATTACCCCGCGAAAAGGGGGACACCACCAACCTTTCATTCGAGAAAGGAGGTGAGAATGTGGAACCTAATCGCAGGGAATTTCAGAAACAATGTGCTTTTCAAAGATACTGTAACACGGTATTGCACAATGAAGCGTGTGACGCTCATAAGGAGCTTCATAAGCACAAGGAAAAGGAAGTAACCTTTTCCGACATGACCTTAGAAGAAGCGCGGCAGCTTCATTCCTTTGACGAGTATTTCAAAAAGGAAGATAGCGAACCGAGCTACGAAAGGGGCGGGAAGAAAATCACACCAAAACTGCTTCTTGAAGCAATCCGTACTTTGCCGGAAGAAAAGCGCAAGGCTGTACTGCTGTACTACTTTGAGGGAATGAACGATACCGAGATTGCAAAGTTGTTCAATACGTCAAGAAGCACAATACAGTATCGCCGGACAAGCTCTTTTGAGCTGTTAAGAAAATATCTGGAGGAAAATGCTGATGAATGGGACGAATGGTAATCAGTCCGGTTTTACGGATAAAGCCCTTGTACCCTATCCTGTCATTCTGGCAGCGACGAAGGGCGACCCGGACGCTATGAAAATGGTCTTGCAGCATTTCAGCGGCTACATAGCCCGCCTTTCCATGCGGAAGCTGTACGACGAGCGCGGAAACGTCTATTTTGGCGTGGACGAGGATATTCGCGAACGGCTGCAAGCAAAACTGATGTTGGCTGTTCTGGCTTTTAAAGCCGAATAACTGCAAATCAGCAGCGGAACGCTTTACTCCCCCTTTTCCGTTCCATAGCTGACGCAGCATAGCCACTTCCGGCACCTTGACAAAGAAAGCGGCGCAAGATAACGGCGGCGCAGCATAGGGCAAATCGGATACATTCGATATATGGGGAGCCGTTGGGCTGATACGCGACGACGAAAGGAGGGACAAACCGAGCGGGAAATATCAGCGTTCCAAAGCAGACGTAGCAACTCTGCCGCCATAATCCATATATCGGTACAATGATACTCCTTTACCGCCGTAGTCCGAGCGTTCAAAGCGTCGCAGGCAACGGGTAGAGCTTCGGCAGACCGCCGGAGGGGTGAAAGTCCCGTGGAGCTATGCTAACAGCCGTCCGGTAAGCCCCCTTTGTATGTTGTAATAGTGGACTTGCCACTATTCATATAGTGTATTAGCCAGTCTTGGAAAGGGGGCTAATCATGGCAAATACGGATAAAAACCAGATACTTTGCAGGAGTGTTTTCAAAAGCGGCGAAAGCACGACTTCAAAAGCTCAATTCACAAAAAAGTGGGTTGAAATGATAAATAGAATAGAAAAAAATAAGGCGGTTCGCCTTACGAAATAACAATGACAAGCTGTTTTCTGCATGGTATAATTTATGTAGAAAGCAGCTTGTTCCTATCTCTAAGGAGATATGAATATGAAAGTAGCTATCTATTGCCGCTTATCCGAAGAAGATAGAAACAAGCAGTTTGAAACTGACGACAGCAACAGCATTCAGAACCAAAAGGCCATGCTGCTGCAATATGCTATGGAACAGGGGTGGGAACTTTACAACATTTACAGCGACGACGACTATACCGGCTCTGACAGACGGCGACCGGAATTTAACCGCCTGCTGAAAGACGCGGAGCAACACAGATTTGATATTATCCTCTGTAAGACACAATCACGGTTTACCCGCGAACTTGAATTAGTGGAAAAGTACATTCACGGTTTATTCCCGATATGGGGTATTCGTTTTATCAGTATTGTTGACAATGCAGATACCGCAAACAAGGGAAATAAAAAGTCCAGGCAGATTAACGGGCTTGTCAATGAATGGTACTTGGAGGATATGTCTGAAAATATCCGCAGCGTCTTGACGAACAGACGGAAAAACGGTTTTCATATCGGTGCATTTGCCCTTTATGGGTATAAGAAAGACCCAGACCAGAAAGGGCATTTGATAATCGACGAAGAAGCCGCAGCCGTTGTCCGTGAAGTTTTTACCTTATTTTCACAAGGTTACGGAAAAACTGCAATCGCCCGTATGCTCAATGACAGGGGCATACCAAATCCAACAGAATATAAGCGTCTACACGGCTTGCGTTATCAACAGCCGAAAACGAAAAACAGTACCCTCTGGAAATACTTTGCTATTTCCGATATGCTGATAAATGAAATCTATATCGGCAATATGGTACAGGGCAAGTATGGGAGCATTTCTTATAAGACAAAGCAGAACAAGCCCCGTCCAAAAAGTGAGTGGTATATCGTTGAGGGAACGCATGAGCCGATTATTGACCGGGAGCTATGGGATAAGGTGCAGGCGTTAATCGCACAGAGGGCAAAGCCCTTTGATGTGGGGACAATCGGTTTATTCGCAAGAAAAGCCCGTTGTGCAAACTGCGGTTATACTATGCGTTCTTCTAAGAATCACAATAAGCACTATCTACAATGCTCTAACCGCCATGTGGCAAAGGACGCTTGTATCGGTTCCTTTATCTCTGTTGATAAACTGGAAAGAATGGTTATCGACGAGATTAACAAACTGGCAGCCGAGTATCTTGATAAGGACGAGTTAGAACAGAACATAGAATTTTGTGATAACTTGCAGGGACAGAAAAAACGTCTGCTCTCTGATATAGCCGTCTATGAGAAAAAGGTTGCAGAGTTTTCCAAAGGTATCCGGGAACTTTACATGGATAAGGTCAAGGGCTTAATATCTGAAAGCGATTATGTGGAAATGTCAAAGGACTTTACTACGGAGCGCGACCGACTGGAACGTGTAATTGCTGACGGAGAAAAGCAGTTAGCCGAAATCGAGGAAAAAATTGCGGTGGGCGATAACCGCCGTCAAATTATCGAACAATATTCCAACCTGGAACACCTTACCCGCGAAATCGTGGAAATACTGATTGACTATATATCTGTCGGCAAGCGTATTCCGGGAACAAGGGACGTTCCGATTGAAATTCACTGGAACTTTTAATCAAAAGTTGTTCTTATATGATTGCACCATCTGCAGCAAGATCCTCGAACAGATCAGTGATCGGATCACCTTTACTCTGAAATTCACATGCATTAAATGGTACGCCACCTGCTGCCTGTGGCCAGACTCCCACTGTGTGATCGATATAATACGGTCCGAATCCGGATTTCTCAATTTCCTCCATGGAAAGGTCCCGGGTAAGCTGATGTACAATAGTGGATACCATTTCCAGATGACTGAGTTCTTCTGTTCCTATGTCGTTGAGCAAAGCTGAAGTCGTTCGGTTCGGCATGGTAAAACGCTGGGAAAGATAACGCAGGGAAGCGCCGATCTCCCCGTCCGGGCCACCAGAGTGCAGTACCCTATAATAGCCTCGCAAACCCAGTGTTTATGCGGGTTTGCGGGATTTTCAATTCTGAAAAAATATTACAAAAATGTTAAAAGGCTGAAATGGCACTTTTTTATGGATGGATGAAATTCAGGAAATAATGATGTCAAAAGACATTTTTCCGGATTCCTTATCATATATGATCTGCTCCACAACACTTCTGATCAGATTTCCCTTTGCTTCATAACCTACGTCTGGATTCTTCAGGACATCCGTAACAGAACGGATCTCTTTCAAGATTTCTTCTGCGTCAGGCTGCTCTGCCTGTTCTTCCTGTAATAGCTGTGAAAGGGCAGCAGTCAATTCTAACCGATCTGATACCAGACGATCCTTATTATTCTTATATTCTTCCAGAGTATCTACGCCTGCCTCATAAGCCTCTTTGATTCTGCTTTCTCTCATGGTGAGCTTACTGATCTCTCTTTGTAACTGTTCGATCTGCAGTGAATGATCAGTCTTTTTCTTTTTGCATACATATGTAAATTCTGCTCCATCTAAGATCTGATCAAAATAACTTATCACAGCTTCTTCAGCCTTTTTGACTGATAAGGCAACAGAAGTCTTATGAAATCCCTTTGCGTACTTCCAGCACTGGAAATAAGGACACTTATTATTACCGGTGTAAGAAAGTGTGGCTCCGCAGACAGAACACTTTAAAAGACCGGATAGCCAGTGCTTGCAGGCAGAGACATTCCGCACCTTGACCGGACGTTTCCGGGAAGTGATCAGCTTCTGACGTTTTTCATATCGTTCCCTGGAAAGACGTACCTCATGGCTTCCTTCAAATTCCACTCCGTTCCAGACAACAGTCCCGCAATAGAAGGGATTTCCAAGAATCCGGTCAACGCTGCGCCGCTCGAAGAGTTTTCCGCGTTTTGTCCGGTACCCGAGATCATTGCAACGCCTGGCAATAGCTGTCTCATCTAAGTTCTGATTATCATACAGGTCCATAATATAAGAGACAATGGCATATTCAGCCTCATTGATAACATAAGGCTTTCCATGTCCAACTGCAGTATAGCCAAGACAGGGAGACGTCTGATAGCCTTTTTGCAGGGCTTTTTCTTTCATGCCACGCAAGACCTCACCCGACAATCGAATGGAATAGTATTCATCCATCCATTCGATGATGCGCTCGATCAGGCTGCCAAAAGGTCCCTCGATCAATGGTTCAGATACACTGATCACGTCTACATTATCCTTCTTGAGCATGCTTTTGTATACGATAGACTCTTCCTGGTTACGGGCGAAACGACTGAATTTCCATACCAGGATCACATCAATGGGGTGAGAGGGCTGCTTCGCCAGGGCGATCATCTTCTGAAACTCCGGACGCTTCTGTGCGTGCCGGCCGGAAACACTCTCAGTAAAGATAAAGTCTCCGGAAACAATCATGTCATTCTTCTGGGCATAATCCAGCAAAAGGCGCTTCTGTGCATCAGGAGATAACTCTGTTTGGTCCTCTGTCGAGACACGGATATAGAGAGCTGCTACTTTACTACTCATAAATATCACCTCGGTTTTATAAAATATGTAATTTCAAGTATAAAAATAACAGCCACACAAACGTTCTGATTGTGTAACTGCTCCGAAGATGATACAATATCTTTGCCAAAGTACTGGATCTCTTCGGAGATTCTTGATCCGTCCCTGTTACCAGCAGGGGCGGTTTTTATTATAATAATTCAGAGATCACAATTGATAAATCAGGATATATACATACTGGAATTTCATCGTCGAAAGAATACAATCCGGTACCCGATTCATTTTCAAAATCGTAGACATTTACGATACCTTTCAGGGGATTTATAATCCAATATTCTCTGACTCCGGCCATCCGGTATTTAAATAATTTTATTCCGTAATCTTTACTCTGGGTAGCAGGAGAAACAACCTCAATTACCCAGTCAGGTGCACCATGACAACCTTTTTCATCTACTTTGTCCGGTGAGCAGACAACTGTTAAGTCTGGTTCGACATAGTTCTTGTTATCTTCATTCAGGAACACTGCAAATGGAGAAACATATGGTTTACAGGATCCGCTTTTACTTTTAATGTAATTGCGGATAGTAGCATACAGTTCACCGACGATTACCTGATGCCTGGTATTAGGTGGTGCCATCATATAGATCTGTCCATCAATCAGCTCTGCACGTTCACCATCCGGAAGAGCGTAGATGTCATCTATTGTATAAATCCGTTCTTTGGGTAATGGCATAATGAAAACTCCTTTCTCCAATCCATTGAGACAGTTACTTACTATAATTTCTTTAAGTTTTTACGAGGACCTTTTTCAAGTAAAATTTTATATGGTTCAGGCATTTCATAGTTTCCCCAACGTGTGTACAAAACCTCTTTGAGCAAAACTGGATGTAAATATCTCTGAACAACTTCTATTATTTGCTCTGAGAAATTTTTTAAATCAGATATATCTGAAATTGGCATACGAATTTCATTTTTATTTATATCCGGAAGAATCAATAATTTTTGCGTTCCGGATAACGAAATACGGCAAATCCATTTTCTTACATTTTTCTCATACAAAACAGCAGTATAGGATCCTGTATGCTTAAGGCTGATTTTATTCACGTCAATGGTATTCTTCAGGACATCTTTGATTTCAGAAAGAATATCCCAATGTTCGTTTGTTTGTATATTGGGAGCTGATACATTTGAACTGGTAACAGTAGTGTTAAGAGCTGCCTGGATTTTATCAGTCAACAATTCATTTATGTAATCGGTTAGTGCTTTTTCTACAATAGGTCGAAACTTTTCTATCACAGACTGCGTTTTTGCACCTTTATATACTGGCTGAAGAAAAAGCTTGATAAAATCATCAGTCGGATTTTTAAACTGATTTTCGATAAAATTTTTAAATAAACTATTGTATTTCAATAATGAAGCAGAGTCCATAATTTCAGAGATATTAAGATTTTGTTTTTTAAATTTATTCAACTGAGAAATTTCTGCATCTTTGATATTAAGAAGATTGATATCTAGGAAAGGCTCTTTATCCATTTTGTTTGTGTCATCTAAATCTGTATAGAACTTATATTCTATACCATTGGTAAGAATGGCAAATTTAGCAGGTGTTGACACGAAATAGCGAAATAACTGAGAACTATGCCGGTCTAACTTCTTATTTACAGATTTAGCTTCAATAAGAATGACAGGATCTTTACCCATCAGGATGGCATAATCAACCTTTTCTCCTTTTTTAATTCCAATATCAGCTGTGTATTCTGGACAAAATTCTAAAGGATTAAACACATCATATCCAAGAAGCTGAAAAAAAGGAACAATCAGAGACATTTTTGTAGCCTCTTCGGTTTGAAGAGTATCCTTGATATTTTCAAGACGCTCGGTGTATTTTCTTAATTCATCTTTGAATTCCATAATGGAAATCCTCCCTCTGTGATATAGACAATTTTAATGCAGACTATTTTCCTAACCTCAATTCAATTAATTTTTGATGATATCCCGTTATTCGAGATATCTGTTCAATAGTAAAATCCTTATATTCTTCCAATAGCGAATCTGGTAATAACAGCTCCGTTCTTTAATCTGCTGATGAAATCATATGTATCACCGCAAATGGTTTGAAATAAATGACATAATTATCAACAACAGTGTATACACCGTATTTAGCATGGTAACACTGCATAGCCTCTTTTAAATATTCCTCCGTAGTATCCAGATATTCAGCCATCTCATAAAGATTCCCACATCCTGCTTCATAAGCCCTGATCAGGCCGACAAGCCCAATCTTTAGATTATACCCATAAAGCCGAGCTCGATATTCCTGCTTTCGGCTTTCTACCTTATTCTGGTCTAAAATGTTTCCGGAGCTGGTGCGATAATGCCCGATTTCTTCGGCAAGCACACAGGATTTTTCTGCTTGTGTTTCTATATCCTTTCGGATTGCTATGCGACTGCCGCGGATCAGGCCATCATGTTCAGTAAGAGGTTGTTCTTTAACAAGTAACCCTTCTTGATCGGCAGCAGTCAGTAATTGTTCGTAATTCAATTGGGATCACCCCTTTAGCGATTAAAATAAAACGGTTCTCTCTAAGCTGTTTGCTTGTAGTCAACAACTGCAATTTCAGTCAGCATACCTTTAACTTTTTGAATAATTTCTTCAATTCGTTCAAGTGTTTCACCATTTAAGTATTCTTCCCCACATTGAGAACACTTTTCACAAGGAACATTCTTGATAATGATATAGCATCCCTGATAATCAGTCATGTAAGTTGTTGTAGAAGATTCAATATTACCTTTGCAGTAAAAACAAGTCATTATGCATTCTCCTTTCTGGTTTTGAAATCAGATTCCCATTTATCAAAACTGGGGAAATAAGCTGTTATAAGGAACAAATCCGATTCGTGATTTCCGATGACTACATGAAGATATTTATCTTCGATGCTCATCCCTAGAATTAAACAACTGGGGTAAGGATAATCATCTGGATATTGTTCGATGATTTCTCCATTCATAATACAGGCTATTACATCTTTTAAGAATATCCTACGCTGTTCCAGCCTTTTAGCTGCGTGGAGTGTAATACGAATGTTTTTAGGTATACATAGTTTACGCAATTCCAATATATCTAATGCCATATCATTCCTCCCATTTTGAATCATCATTCATAATATCCAAATCATGCTGAACACCTTCGGGTGTTTGCTCAACATCCGTCCGGGCATGAGCTGCAAGAAGATCTTCTTCCATCTGCTGGGCGGAGAGAAGGTTCTTAGAGTAGGCGAGAACCTTTCTCTGGTTATGAGGAGACAACTGATTGCAGATTTCTATGATTTCCTTGCACTGAGCAGAGACGGAAGAGTTCTGAACAGATTCTGCTTTATAGGGAGTTCTTTCCATAGGAACGTCAAAACCCATAAGCCATGCTTCACTTACGTTCAATGCATTTCCTAGAATAAAAAGCTTTTCTTGGTTAGGCTCTGTTTTTCCAGAACAGTATTGACTTATATCTGACTTATTCATTTTTACACTATACTTTTGACAATATGGAACAGTCAGATTAAGAATATCAACCTGCCGAAGTCCGCGCATATTCATTATTGTTTTTAAACGAATTGCAGTGTTTTCTTTCTTCATAATGTTCTCCTTTTCGTAATTGAAATATAACACATATTATGCAAAAGTTCAATAATAAAAACATAAAAGTTAAAAAAATTGAATTTTATGTTAACAGAAAATGGACGACGTGATATTACACAGATAATTCAAAAGCTTGAACCGGAAAGGAGGTATCAAGTTGGCATTCGATTATAACAAGCTACGAGGAAGAATCGTGGAGATTTTTAACACTCAGTCGAACTTCGCAAGTGCAATGGGATGGTCGGAGCGCATATTGTCACTAAAGATGAATGGAATGTGTTCATGGAAGCAGATAGATATTTGTAAAGCAATACAGTTGTTGAAACTTACTATTGAGGACATTCCGATCGTATGTACTCGGGTAGGTCACTACTCTGTACTTACAGGATAAGAGCATATGAGAGGAGAGTCAACGAAAGTCGTTCGACAAACTGCTTAAATTTGTATAAACAGTAACTCATACATATCATTTCCCATACCATAAAGAAGAGGTGAGGAAGATGTCAGAATTAAAACTGGTAACAAGAAATATCCGTATTAATGGAATTCAGCATAAAGCCAGTGATATGTCAGAAGAAGAAATCAAATGTCTGCTCATCCAGAGACAGGATGAACTTTTTCTGAATATGAACTACGAAAGAAAAGCCGCCGGTTAAGGCGGCAGAAAGGACAAGCTATGAAACAATACATAATCATAGCCCTCTGCATCCTTGCAGGGAAATATGTGGACATCCCAGGCTGGTTCAACATCCTCTTTGGGATATCCGCATACTGGGCGGTAGATCAGCTTAGAAGAGTTCAGGAGGAAGAAACATGTTCAGAGACAAAATAAGAGAGATTCTGGAGCTTGTACTCAAAGCTGAAGAAAAGAATATTTATGTGGCATATAACTATGACACAAACACAAAAACATTAACGATCATAACAAAAACAAAGGTATTTGGAACAGAGATACCGATGTCAGTCAGGGCATCAGAGGTCAGTGTGGAGGGTGGAAGCATTTATTCCTATGATCCAAAGGGTAAAGCGGCATTTGCTTATATGGCATTAACTAAGGAAGTATTGAAGGAGGCAGAGTAATTATGGCAAGCAGAGTAGCAGGAAAGATTAAATTACAGTCAGTAGATGAATTATTGGGAGTACCGGAGATTGCCGGTACTCAGAAAATAGAGATTGGAAGAATTCATGCGTTTCCGAACCATCCGTTTAAGGTGCTGGATGATGAAAAGATGGACACTTTGGTTGATAGTATCAGGGAAAATGGCATCCTGAATCCAGTAATTGTAAGACCTGATCAGAGCGGAAATTATGAAATGATATCTGGACATCGTAGGTTACACGCAGCAAAGATTGTGGGATTGAAAAAGGTCCCAGATATCGTAAAGGAAATGTCTGATGATGAAGCCATTATAAAAATGGTGGATGCCAATATTCAGAGGGAAGAAATACTTCCGAGTGAAAGGGCATTTAGCTTTAAGATGAAGATGGAAGCTATGAGACGTCATGGTAGCAGAGTAGATTTAACTTGTGGAACTGAGTTCCACAAGTCAGGAGATATTAACAAAAAAACAAGGGAGACTACTTTAGTTCATCTTACGCAGCTATTGAAATGAAGGTGACTCTGTCGGATTCGCTTTGCAATGAAATCTCAGATTTTATTCAAACACAATATAAGAAGCCAGGAATGTATGTGCATGAAATTTGGACTCAGGATAGTAAGCGAAAATCAGGAGCAAAGATTGGTTATGGTGTTAGTGGTGGAACTATGGACGAATATGCTAAGAGCCAGATTATCTATGAGCAGATGGCGGTATCGGAAAGCTGAAATTTATTTACAGGTAGAAGCGAACGCTTAAGGAAATGCTGAATAAAGCAGCTACCGAAACACTATTTCCGGATATTTCGATTAATCTTCTCAAACTCCCTTCCTCCCAGGGTATTGTGGGTGAGAAGTCTTTTGTTGCTTCCCGCTGATGCATTTTTGCGGTATTGTCCAGGGGTACAGCCGTTATGCTGACGGAACTGTCTGCAGAAATGCTCTACATTATTATAACCACATTGCTCGGAAATGTCGCGGATGGAGTATTCGCTGTACTCTAATAAATCCTGTGCACGGCGCAGACGTCCTTCAATGACATTGTCCATGCAGGAGGAGCCAAATTGGCGGCGATAGAGAGTCTGAAGATGACTGGGACTTAAGTGAAGCTTCGCAGCCATCATGTTTATATTCCATGGAAGCTGAGGATTATTGTAGATCATCTTATGCAATGCAGCCAGCTCATGATCGTGAATACCCGGGGACTCATTCTGGGTTCCTTCTCTTAATTTGGAGAACAGAACCCGCAGCAGGTGAGTAATGTTTGCTTCGCTTTCAGAGGAGAAAAAGGCGGACTCCCAGGTTAGTAATTTAAAAAGCTGATGACAGTATTCCGGATCTGTTACGGGAAATGGGGTGTTTGTTAACGGAAACAGCTTCACGAAGGAGTGATCGGAACGAAAACGAATCCAGTCATTCCGGTATTCTTCACCGGCAGCACGGTAATAAATCCTGCTTCCTGGTGTATACAGAATAGCAGAATTGGCGGCTGTCCGCATTAGTCTTCCGTCTATGAGCAGCTCCGAGGGAGAGTCGAAAAGAAGCAGAAGATAGCCTGTAAAGCCATTCGGAACATCATATATAAAATCTGAGGGGTGAACGGCACTGTAGCCGACAAATTCAATTTCAGTCATCTGGAATCTCCGTTCTGATACATCAGAGGATATATCAATTTTCTTATAGTATAAATCATTGGAAACTTTAAATCAATGAGATAGTATCAGATTAATATGGCAATCGTCATCAGAGAGCTGCGGATCGTGCAGCGGTCAGACATCTGATGCGTGACTGCATAGGAACATGATTTAGAAAAAGGAGATACATGCATGGTAAATTTTGGTGGAGTAACAGAGAATGACAGAAAAAAGATCGTGATTACAAAGGATTCAAAGGCCTTTTTTCACAATAATGTAGATTATTGTGTGGGAACCGGAAGAATGGGGCTTGCATTGACAGAAGAATATCAGGAGGAGCTGCGCTTGGTTCAAAAGGAAATCGGATTTAAGCATATCCGGGGACATGGATTATTCTGTGATGATATGGCGATCTTTCAGACCTATGAGGAGGATGGTAAGGTAAGGGTCGAGTACAACTATACTTATCTGGATAGAGTAATGGATGCCTATAAGAAGGTGGGGCTGAGACCTTTTCTTGAACTGGGTTTTATGCCTAAAAAGTTGGCAAGTGGAAGCCAGACTATCTTTTACTGGCAGGGAAATACCACTCCTCCAAAAGATTATGATATGTGGTGTAATATGGTGCATTCATTACTGCGGCATCTGATGGGACGCTACGGAGAAGAGGAAGTTATTCAATGGCCCATTGAAGTATGGAACGAGCCCAATCTTTGCGGCTTCTGGGAAAATGCGGATATGCAGGAATATTTTAAGCTGTTCCATAGAACCTTTGATGCCATAAAGGAAGTGAATCCGGGATTCCGTGTAGGAGGCCCTGCTGTTTGTGGAGGAACGGATGAGAAATGGATTCAGGCATTTATGGAATATTGCCATGAGAATCACATACCTGTGGATTTCGTAACCAGACATCATTACACCATTGATCCGCCGGAATGTATTGGACATTATGCATATTCTGAACTGATGAAGGCAGAGGACGGCTTTGCCAATTTAAAAACAACCAGAGATATTATTGACAGTTTCCCGGAATATAAGGGTCTGCAGATTCATATCACGGAGTTCAACAGCTCCTATACTCCTCAGGGCGTCATTCATGATACAAACCTGAATGCGGCCTTTATAGCACAGCAGCTTTCCAGATTGGGAGATGTGAATGAATCCTATTCCTACTGGACATTTGGTGATGTGTTTGAAGAGCTGGGAGTTCCTTTTACACCATTCCACGGCGGCTTTGGACTGGTTGCCAATGGCTGTATTACCAAGCCGACCTTCTGGACATTTGCTTTTTACAAAAAGCTTGAGGAAAGTGAAGCCAATTGTGTATATAAGGATGACAATATTGTCGTTTTGAAACGTGCAAACGGTGATTATCTAGGTGTAGCCTGGAATATTGCCCGTAAAAGTACAGAACAGGGTAAAGAAAAAATGCTGTTGGAGTTTACATTTCCGGCTGAACAGGAGGAGTACTGCTTCCTGACTAAGACGGTAGATGAGGAAACATGTAATCCCCTGAAGGTATGGCATGATATGGGAGAACCTGCCAATCTGAGTGAGGGACAGACGAAGCTGATTCGGGAATCATCCAGACCTTTTGTAAAAACAGAGCGTAAAAAGCGGGAGGACGGAAATATCTGCGTAGAGCTTCCTGTAAACGAAAACGGTGTGGTTTATTTCGAACTGAATGCCGGAAAGGTGAATCCGGATCGAGGATATGACTATGATCGTGTGGTCAGCTTGAAGGCTTAAACTAGCACCCAGTAATTTGCTTTATGAAACAATGTACATGTATTAGGCTTGCAAAGGAGGATATCAAAGTGAAAAAACAAGCGTTTAACCCATATTTACCGTCCTGGGAGTATATTCCGGACGGAGAACCTTATGTTTTTGGCGATCGCGTATATGTTTACGGATCTCATGATTACTTTAACGGATATGTTTTCTGTATGGGAGACTATGTGTGCTGGTCAGCTCCGGTCGATGACCTGGGCAACTGGAGATATGAGGGTGTGATTTATCCGAAGACAGCCGATCCGCTGAACCCGGAAGGCAAAATGTGTCTGTATGCCCCGGATGTTACGGTGGGACCGGACGGAAGGTACTATCTTTATTACGTGTTGGACAAGGTTTCGGTAGTTTCAGTTGCTGTATGTGATACTCCGGCAGGAAAGTATGAATTTTATGGCTATGTTCATTATGAAGATGGCACACGTCTGGGCGAAAAGGAAGGTGATGAGCCCCAGTTTGACCCGGGGGTTCTGACGGAAGGAGATGTGACATATATTTATACCGGATTTTGCGGAAAAGGTGATAAATCCCGTACCGGAGCTATGGCTACGGTGTTGGGAGCAGATATGCTGACGATCAGGGAAGCTCCGGTGTTTGTGGCCCCCGGCTGTGAATATGGTGCCGGTACCGGATTTGAGGGACATGAGTTTTTTGAGGCACCTTCCATCCGTAAAGTAGGTGACACCTATTATTTTGTCTATTCATCCATATTAATGCACGAATTATGTTATGCCACCAGCAAGAATCCTACTAGGGACTTTGTCTATGGCGGAGTTATTGTCAGTAATTGTGATCTGCACATCGATACCTACAAGCCGGCAGATATGCCAACAGCTTACGGTGCCAATAATCACGGAAGTATTGTGCAGATCGGAGAGGACTGGTACATTTTTTATCACAGGCATACCAATAATACCTGGTACAGCAGACAGGGATGTGCTGAAAAGCTGCAGATTATGCCGGACGGCAGTATTCCACAGGTAAAAATTACCTCCTGCGGTTTAAATGGAGGTCCGCTTGAGGGTAAAGGCGAATACCCCGCTTATCTTGCATGTAATCTGTTTACCGATACCCCATCGGTTTATGTGGGCGAAGGGAATTTTCCACGAGTAATGCAGGACGGCAGGGATGGAGACGAAGAAGTTGGATATATTGCCAATATTACAGATTCAACTACCATCGGCTTCAAATATTTTGACTGCCATGATATTCGTGAAATCAGTATTTGGATCCGGGGCTATGCAGATGGCACTTTTGAAGTAAAGACAGCATGGGATGGAGAGGTACTGGCGACATTAGAGGTTCAATATACCAATGTCTGGGAAAAGTATACCGCACCGGTTACGATTCCGGATGGAATACAGGCGCTTTACCTGACCTATCGCGGTAACGGAAATGCTGCATTAAGATCATTTGAGTTATCATAATCTATGTTATTGCATGTGCTGTAGTAACTTATAAGTCATTGAGAGATGAGCAAAACGAATTGATTTAAAAGTTGGATTTGGCAGTTAGCTTTTGTAAATCGGAAAGAATGGGAATTTATGACATAGCAAAGCTGACGTAAGTCCAGAACCTACGCAAATGGGGAGATATGAATAGCTCTTTATTATGCGATTCGCTTTACAGCTTTAAGCTTACGATAGGATTGCCCTGTGCCGGTGGTGATTGCCGCAACAGCAACCGCTAACAGACTTATATGGGCAATTGTATTCAAGTTGGTAACAGATGATTTATTTCTTACCCACATACGTTCCTGCCCTGTATTTTTGAAATATTTGCTGTCTCTGTCGAAGGAGAGTCTTAAATCATCGGGAATGGTGATGCATTTTGTACAGCCGCGATGCTTCTTGCCGTTGTAAAAATTTTTGTGATGGCAGGGACAATCAGCGTCTTTGCTTGATTTTAGTGGGCAGCAGAATTTTTGGCGTGTACGTCCATTATCAGAAAATTTACCATCCTTCCACATGGCAAGTCTGGCATCGCAGACAGGATTTCCCTGTGGAAGAAGTTTTGGATTTTTGGCACATATTCGCTCTCCTTATCAGGTTGGAGGAATCGGAGTGCCGGAGGAATTGTGGCATGCTGAGGAAAATGGACAGCATTTTCTTTCTTTCCTGGGTTGCTCGACTATTGAGCAGGCTCGTAAGCTGGATGCGGCTACGATTCGTGACAAGTATGAGGAATATACCAAAATATTTCCGGCTATGTTTACCGTATTGGATCACAAGTTCTGTGTAGGTGACCCAATGGTTCTTTTCATGGAAGGCAAGCATGTAAATGTTCCCGTTATGTCTGGAAATACTTCAGATGAATTTCCCAGTTATATAGAAGCTTCCTCAAAAGAAGATTTGAAAAAGAAAGCAGAAGAGATTTTCGGAAAGAATGCTGAGGCCTTTTTGCGCTTTCCCGAGGCAATGCGGGAGGATTCTGATGGAAAGTATGCGAAGGTAAACGGAATTGAATGTACGATCAAGTGTCTTTTTTTAGATAAAAAAAGTGCAGGTGAAAAAAAGCCCTACTATTATTACAGGTTTGATCCAGATATTCCAGGATGGGATAATGCCGGAACCTTCCGTTCTGTAGATTTATGGTTTTTCTTTGAAACACTGGCGAAATGCTGGAGACCCTTTGTGGGGCAGCATTACGATTTTTCCAGAATGATGTGCAATTACTGGGTGAATTTCATAAAAACAGGTGATCCAAACGGCAATGATGCGGACGGAAAGCCAATGCCCTACTGGTATTCATATGAAAAAGAAAAGCCCTGTGAGATGATCTTCATGTGAGATAGACCGGTAGTGAACTGCGGATGGGTGACACCCTTTAAGGAATTTTTACAAGAACAGATCAAGAAAACCCTTTCGATAGGAAAGATTTTCCATAAAGAATAGCTGGAGCCGATATGGGAAGGTGGGTATTGCTTCCGGGAAACCTTTGCAGCAGTTGCTGATGAGAATGGATGCAGGGCTTCTTTCCTGTGGACTCCAAAAGAAGTTTTGTCCGTAGAAAGCTATGACGGGGAAACAGTATATGAAGAGGGGACCGATTACCTTGTAGAGGGAGATAAGCTGGTAATTCCTGAAGGGAGTCACATACCGGTAACCGGATGGGATACCTTCCTCTATCCGGACTTTGATACGGCAAAGAAGGCGGAGAGATTCTGCTGGGATTTATTTCACTAATGCCTGACAATACCTACATGGGGCATGGACT